>ERZ724508.965-NODE-965-length-18569-cov-4.916064_pt1 | contig 18569 bp, 15 predicted proteins | sample MGYA00376041_ERZ724508 | MGnify/ENA primary metagenome ERZ724508 (study PRJEB28724, sample SAMN07190887) | wastewater metagenome | isolation source: effluent of sewage treatment plant in Hong Hong | place: USA: Christiansburg, Virginia | collected 2016-03-01 ...
TTGGTGCGCGTCGAAGATATTATGGCATTAAATGATAGTATCTATTTCAAAAAAGGATGCTCGTTTTCTGTTATGCAAAACATTGCAACTGAAGGCGAAGATGTAAAACAACATGCTGTTGTTTTACAAAAAGGAAAGAGAATAACTACTCAGCATATTGGAACATTAGCTTCATTGGGATATGGATTTGTGCCTTCGTTTGATTTTATGACGGCGACAATCATTCGAACAGGAAATGAAATTATTGAACCAATTGCGGGAACAATAGCAATTGAACAGATTCGAGATTCAAATTCTTTTACTATTAGATCTTTGTTAAAAGACTATCCAATAAATATAAATGTACGTTCGGCTCAAGATACACTTGAAGCACTGATGGAACAAATTGAAGCGAGTAAAAAGTCGAACATCATTATACTAACAGGTGGAGTTTCAGCCGGAGATGCAGACTTCGTTCCTCAAGCACTGATTTCATCTGGCTTTACGTGTCATTTCCATAAAGTAAAAATCAAACCGGGCAAACCCATTTGGTTTGGTTCACATCCTAACGGTTGTGTTGCATTCGGACTGCCTGGCAATCCTTTTTCCGTTCAAATTGGAGTTAAAGTATTTGTTGAACCATTTATCCGCGCGTGCTTTTCAAATTTGGATAATACCTTTATTAACAAGGTACTTACACATGACCGCTTAAAGAAGATCGACTTTGATGAATTCATTGTTGCCAATGAATCTGCAACAGGTATTGAAGTAAAAAAACACAATGGTTCTGGAGATATTTCTGCTACACTTTTCAGTACAGGTATGCTTCATCACAAAGCAAGCATTGAGAAATTAGAGTCTGGAATGATCGTAAATTATTATCCGTGGGTTAAACAAGATTAGATAATTAGTGGTCAGTGAGATGAAAAATGGTCAGTGATAAGAGTATTTTGTCTGAATTGGAACCTGACGGATTCGAGGATAAAAGGACTGAAAAATATCAATAATTATTTATTGTAGAGGCGAACTTAAAAATATATAACATTTAGAATAAAAAATCTACTGAGAGGTATATAGGAAATATTGATTCATGATTCAATTGCCAATAGCACAAAATTATAGTTGATTGAATTTTATTTTATAAATCAATAAGTAAAGTACAAAGATCTAAATGTTTTTTTACTGACCACTGACCACTACATTACTGATCACTAATTCTTTTCTCTATATCAATTAATTTATTTTTATCACTTGCGATTAACACCGGACAAGTTTTTGCACGTTGAAAAGCTACAAGAGCCTTTTCTGGTTTATCCCAATAGGTATACAGCAAACCCAATTCATACCAATGCCGCATTAATTGAGCATTAATTGCAATGGCTTTATTAAAGCATTGTTCAGATTCAACATATCCTCCATCTGGAATCTTCCCAATAAAAGTCATTGCCAACTGTTTCTCTATCCAACTAATATTTCCAATTTCTCTATATAAGGATCCAAGAATTGAGTAGGCAATATCATCCTTAGAATTCAGTTGTATCGCTTTTAACAAATCATTTTTAATACTTGTACAAAGTTTCACTCGTGAAGTACTTCCTTCGTACATTGCAATATTGCCAAATGCAGCTGCACGCCAAGTATAACCATTACTATTCGTAGGATCCATTGAAATACATTTTTCTGCAGCCTGCTCACCTGCTCTATAATATTGCTCCTTTTCACTGGAAGTTGTAACATCGCCATAGCAAATATTAGCCTTTGCTATTTTCCATTGCGCTTCAGAACTAGTAGAGTCTAATTTATACCAAGCAATCGCATCTCGATAACGCATAAGTAAAAAATACTTATCACCATTAGAGATTGCATCGGTTGTCTTATTAAGCATTAAAGAACTAAATACAATCAAGCAAAAAATAAGAAATACGTATTTTAATTTAACCATCATTATTATACAACTATTTAAATAATAAATAATATTTTTCGTTTTAATTGTCAATCATCCCTTACGTATACACTTGCCATAAAACAGCTTAATCATGGTTCAGCAATTTCAACTTAACCAATAAAAATCATTTACTATATACATTAGTAGGCCCATCACTAAAAACTGGTTTTTTATTTTTAGTAAAATCGTACTTTTTATCAATAATGTAATAATCATATCCAGACAACGTATCTACATCTATATTTACCTGTGGGAAATTATATTTAGCTTTGGACATAGTATACCCATTTATTATATTTTCAAATATAAAGTTGACTTCAAATAAGTTAGAAGAAAAATAATAACTACCATCACCTATAATTTTAGTATTAATTTCATGATACGGAATATTGAACGTTTCGTATTTTTTAATATTTGAAAAAAAATTAAAAAATAAAGCAAACTGAACACACAGAACAATACTTATTAATACACTTTTTGAAACATCCTTAACAATTCTCCAATAAGGAATAAAAGATAAAAAGACAAGCACAATTACGTAATAGTTAAAAGTTCTAGGAAAGGGTATTATAGAGTGTGCAATAAGTAATAAAAAAGGAAAACATATAAAAATAACAATTGCTTTAAATTCAAATTTCATTTTAAACTTTAGCATCATTGCAGCGGATGCAATTAACAATAAACATATAAATATATAGTTAAAGCCAACAATTTCAATAATCGTATTCTTGAAAAATTCAAATAAATAACTTACTACATCAAATCTATTAATGGGCAATACAAATTGATTACTCGTTATAGCTCCCAACCCATTCACTATAATAATGGGTAAATATAAAATAACAACTAAAAATATTGCAAAGAAATTAAACATAAATTGATTTTTTAATTGCCATTTATTATTCCATAAAACAAACGCATTTAACATAATAAAAGCATATAAAAAAGAAGGTATAGTAAAAAAACCGAACACATTACTTATAGAAAACAACAACCAATACTTTTTTTTATCATTGTTAAAAATGATGCAATACGAGGCATATAATGATAGCACAAAAAAGAATAATACCAATCCATATCCACGAGACATATAACTATAATAAATTGACATGAATAGCATAGATGCAATACCTGTAATAATCAAAGAGATATTTTCGGAATAGTACTTTTTGATAAATGAAAAACATAGTAACCATGTTAAAAAAGAAACAATTATACTCGAAATCCTCAGACATAACAATACAGATAAAAAAGGAATGTAACGAGTTATATTAGTAATCATGGAATGTAATACATGATTATTAGGAGCTGGATAAAAACTTAAAGATACAAGTATGGATTTGGATGTAAATTGCAAATATGTAAACGCTTCGTCATAGGAAACAGGCATTATGATTGCGAAGAAAAAAGAACTAAAGACAGGTAAGATTAAAAGCCATTTAATTCCAGTAACTCTTAGTTCAATAATTAACACCTGTATATTTCGCTTAATAAATATGGAAACGGATTGAAAAAATGTAACAATCTGATCCAACATTAATAATAAGAGCAGAAACCCGACAACAGTTACAAGGTTAATTATTTGAAAAATTAAAAATTTTCTAGCTGTAATTAAAGCGAATATTTTGTCAATTTTAGAACTATCTATACTAAATAAAAGGATTGTTTTTTCATATCCAAAGTACATTGTCACAAAAAAAACCAGTATCAACAAACAAATTATAGTGACAAATATAAATTTCAATACATTCTTCATATACTAATTCAAATTAAATTGAGCGAAGCACTTTTTGCTATATAAACTCAATTTGAGTATTGATTTTATAACTAAACAGAAATTACTTATAATGATAGAAAAAGCCTTTATCAAGTACCGTCCACAAACAAGCCTTCATATTACCAGATTTCAAGCAATTATTTGTCCATGTGTTGCAGGTATAAAATAAATTGTAACGCCCTTTAGCTTCATAAAAAACATCATCATTTGCATACGAAACGTTTGGAATGTGTATTACATTATTTTGATCATCGTATTGAAAACTTGATTCAACAAAAGAAACAATATGTGCATAATCTGCTTTTGATATATATGCTTTTTTACAAAGAGCTCCTTCAGTAAGCGAATTCAAAAAAGTAATATGCATTGCAGAACTACTTAAATAAAACAGTGCGTTAAATGCCGTTTTAAAAGTCAAATCTCCCCATGTTGGTGTATCTAAATAAAAACCTTTATCTCCCCAACCGACAGAAACGTAATTAAAATTACTTTTCCCTGCTTTTGTAAGTTTTGAATCTAATTGTACAGACCAATCTTTTAGATCATTTTTAATTGGCAGAACGATATCTGTATGTACTCCATTTGAACGTAAGTACACTTCTACACAATCTTCTGTACAAGGTTTTATATTAGAATTCACAGGAACATAGGCTGTAGCTAGTACAAGGAAGACGTAGAAAATCAAACCCAACAAAACGAACAAGATATACTTAGCACTTTTTTTAAGTATATCAATAAAATTAAAACTATTTTTTTTCATAACAATCGAGTTATATCTTCTTGTGTATTCACATTATCAAAATAAAATTCTTCTTCTTTCAGAATTGGAATAAAAAAACTATTACTAATTTCAATGGAATGCTTCAAACTATGTTTCGTTAATTCCCCAGAGGCAAATAACCAATAAATCTTACGTAGCGCTTCAGATGTATAAATTCCAGGCATTGGTTCTATTGAATCGTCTTCGTGTTGATACACAATAATATCATGGCCGATGTGCATGAGTTCATACGCACCAATCAATTCTGATAGTATTTTGCTATTTAATTGAATCATATCACAAGGCAATAACAATACATCTGAATTGGGATATTTTAAATAAAACGAAAGTAAACCAGCTAGAGGCCCTTTTATATCAACCGCATCTACAATAAGTGAATCTGGAGTTAAAAATGAAGAATATACATCTACTTGACTTAGTTGTATTGAATGCAATACAACCAAATTTAAAGATGAACATAAATTGCTTGCCCGTTGTATCCATCGTTCTCCATTCAACTCAAGACATCCTTTATCACTGCCCATTCGAATGCTTTTACCTCCGGCTAAAACTAAAGCCATTAACTTATCTGGATCTTCTTCTGGTACTCCACAATACATAATCAATAAATTTATTGAAATGAATTAATATCGAAAATTGAACATTAAACGAACAAGAATTTTAAACCAGCTGAACACAAAACAATAAATAAAATCCCCATAAGAATTTTATTCTTATATAAAGATGACCCTAGGTACGCACCCGTATAACCACCAATTATTACAGCTAGTAGCCAATATTGCACAGAGTGTACATGGAACGCATTCGTATACACATGACCAACTAAACCAATTATTGAATTACATAAAATAAATAAGGCGGCAACACCAGATGTTTTTTTTAAAGAGGTCCACCCCATTATGATAATTAATGGAGAAAGGAAAATACCTCCACCCACACCTATTAATCCTGAAAACAAGCCAATAATTGCACCGATTATTAAGGCTACATATATATTTACTTCTGAGGTCTCATCTTGATTAATACGCTTACTTTTAATAATCAAGCCCCCTGCTGAAAGAAGTAGAAAAATACCTGCTAATAATTTGAAAATATGTGGATCTAAGTTAATAGCTCCTCCAATGAAGGCTGCAGGTATTGATGTTACCGCAAAAGAAAAGAAAACTTTTTTATCAAAATACCCAGCTGAAATAAACTTATACGATGCGATAGCTGCTACAACTATATTTAATAATAAAGAGGTAGATTTTATTTCTAATAAAGGAAAAGACAATAAAGACATTACAGCCAAGTAACCAGAAGCACCTGCATGACCGACAGAAGAATAAACAAATGCAACAAACAAAAACAGGGTAAAAGTACCTATAAACACAAAGTCTTCCATACAGGTTTAATTATTTAATATTGACATATATGCTAACTGCACTTTGGGTTTATAAAGCGAACCCAAACAAGGCAAAATTAGATAAAGAGTATCCATTCAATTTACGAAGTTGAACACGAGCAGTTATGCCCCCACTCATTTGATCCATCAGCAAAATATTCTCTTTTCCAAATGGGGGCTTCGTGTTTCACTCTATTGATAATATAATGATTGGCTTCATATGCTTCTTTACGATGGCGAGATGCAGTTATAACAACAACTGCTGCCTCACTCACACCAACCTTACCAGACCTATGTATACACAAAGCCATTTTAAGATTCCATTTCGTTGATGCTTCTACTAAAATCTCATGGATCATTTTTTCAGCCAAGCTCTCATGTACTTCATAATCTAAATACAATACCTCTTTCCCAGAATCTGTGCGAACCTCACCACTAAACAATACAATTGCCCCCGCTTCTGGATGATGAAATTCTTTCAATAAATCTGCTGTTGAAATATCTACCGAAGAAATATGTATATCATTAACCACCGCTTGAGGGTGGGATAACAAATATGTTTTCATAATTTTTTATTTCTTGATCAAATGAAAGTATTTCATGCTCCGTTGAAAATCGACACGAATCAATGAGTTTTTCAGCATTTGGAAATTTCAATTTTAAAATTTCTTTCATTTCATTAATGTTTGTAACGGACGAGTCAACCAATTCAAATTCAGAAGGCATAAAATCTTTAAGAGCAGCAAACACATGAATCTTCATATATAATTATCCTCCTATGTGTTTCATTGAAATTTCACTACCGGTAAATCGTTGTTGTTTCTGATGAAGCGCCCGATTTAATGAATCAACTAATCCATCCCCTTCAACATTATTAATTGCAATACCTTCCGTAGCACTTATGCAACCATAGATATTTCCAAAACTATCTAACCGCAATCTATTGCAATCCGAACAGAATGGTTCTGATTCATTAGCAATAATCCCAAATACAACACCTTTACTGGTTTGCCAGTACGTTGCTGTATTCGAAGTAGCTCTATCCATTTTAGCAATACTTGTAACCGACGCAATTTTATCTACAATTTCTTGCATACTAAAAAAATGATCGGTTTCATTGTAGTGCAAATATCCCATCTTCATTAACTCTAAAAAACGAATAGCAATATTTCTACTTGATGCATATTCTAATAAAGGGATTATTTGATGATCATTTATTCCTTTTAATACTACCGTATTAATTTTAACCTCTACTCCCTTATTAACCGCCGCATCAACTCCATCCAATACCAAACGAATATTTGAAACATTGGTAATATTCTTAAACACGGTTGGATCTAAGGCATCCAATGAGATATTAATTGATCTTAAACCAGCAGTTACTAAATCATCAATTTTAGACAACAAACGTAACCCATTCGTTGTTAGTTTAATATCAGTAATACCAAGTTCTACAATCCCTTTAATCAGCAAATTAATTTCTGAAAACAATAATGGTTCACCACCTGTCAATCGAATAGTTTTCAAGCCAACCTTGGCATGTATTTTCCCAATTATAGAAAGATATTCTGTTGTAGTTAGCTTATTTTTATTCGTAGTTTCATGAATAGAACCAGGAGCGACACAATATACGCAGGACATATTGCACAACGAAGTCAAACTTACGCGAAGTGTTTTAAATTCTCTACCAAATAGATCCTGTATTAAATCCTTATGCATTTTCTTTTTCGAAACCTAAAAACAAGATAAAACCTTTTTTTGGATTTGAACAGATAGAACAACAATAATTTTCAGGTAATTCGTCATAGGAAGTTCCAGAAATAACCCCTTCTTCGGGATCTCCAAAATCGGGGTCATATAATGTCAAACAAGTTGAACATTGATAGACATGTTGCAATAATATCTTTTGTTTCAAAATTGCAGGTACAATTTTCTCTTTAGTAGTTGTAGCAATGGGTTTGTTTTTTTTCTTCGTAAAATATTCCAGTGTTAGATAACTTATAAATTCGGGCAAACTTTTCTTCTGGATATAATCCATAAATGATTTATCTATAGGATTGTTTGGATTAAAATCTTCTTTGTAGCGAATATGATATACAGAAAAATAATGCTTCCCAAATAATGTAAATAAAGATTCCTCTTCAATTTTTATCGAATAAAAATTATCATTTGCTTCGTTATTAACACCTATAATTAAGCCTTCTATTCTTTTATCGTTAATTCTAAAATAATCATTCACATATGATTTTATTTCAGAGCTTTTGTGGTTTAATTCATTCATATTCCAATTCAGCTCATGTGCCGCATGACCTGTATTTACATCAAGCAAACCTAATAAATTTTCCCAATTCGGAATACGAGCAGACGCAATATTTTTAAATAATAAACTATCCCACGTGCTGATATAAATTGTCCCCAAATTTGAGTCTAATGCCTCAACACATATTGCATCAATCAAGGAAATAGAAAATTTATTTTTTTTGTTAAAAATACCCAACCAATGCGTATTTCCATTAGAATGAAATCCTTCAACTGGGAAAAAGTGATAATCAGGAATAACTGGATACTGATCTACTTTTTTAAAATTCCATGAATCAAGTTGATATAACTCGTCCATTAATTCAGCCAATGAACTAGTTACTTTTGACTGCAAACAGGTTTGGATATATAAACTAAAGCTTGAAATCTTATCCGATTGAATTAAGATTGGCATCCAGCCCTGTTCACCTTGCTGAGGCAAAGAAAAATAGATATTCCAATAATTTTCCACAGCCGAAGCAACAAAATTTAAAACTCCAGTAAACATGGGAATAGCATATTGCTCGGGATCTACAATATTAATTGCAATTTCTGGCTGAAAATCAAAGCCTCCTAATATATCCCGATACTCACCTTCCGTTAACCAAACCTTTGTTTTCAATATGTCTTTAGCCAACGCAGAACAAATTATATTATGCGTTTCATGAGTACCTATAGAATACTTTAAAGCGATCAATTCCATTCTCACTTTAAATTTTTCAATCACATCTTCTTGAATTGAAAAACGAATTTGTTGACGATTTCCCAATTGCAAATATCCAGCACCAAATTGTTGCGCCAACATTGCAATTTTTCTTAATTCCCCCGGGGAAACAATACCACCATTGGTATACACTTCAACTGAAATAACGTTAGACATAAGATGCATCCGTTTTAGACGTTTCAATTTCAACTTTAATTCGATCTAAGATTGCTTTCACTTCAGGTTTACAACTTCCACATCCTGTACCTGCACCTGTAGTATTACAAATAGATCCTAAATCGTTACAACCATTTTTAATTGCATTTTCAATATTCCCACTCCCAACCGTATTGCAAGAACAAACAAGTGTTCCCAACAGTGACTCTTTAGAAATACTTCCAGACATTAATAAAGTTTCTCTTTTATCACCTAGTTCAACACCAGATTTAATCCAGTCTCTAAATTCATTAAATTCTGATTTATCACCCATCAATATTGCACCCACCAAACGGTCTTGATGCACAATGCATTTTTTATAATATTTACGTGTTTTATCTAAGAAAATAATCTCTTCGTATTCAGGATCATTCAACGGTGTTTCCACCATACCAATAGAGCACAATTCAACACCATGTACTTTTAAAATATTCATGCTTAATGTACGCTCATAATTAGAAGTAGTACTACCGTTTAAATATTCTGCTAAAACATTTGCCTGTTCTTCAGCGCCTGCAGTAATACCGAATAACGCTCCGTTACGCTCCGCAATTTCACCCATAGCATAAATGCATTCATCAGATGTTTGAAGATGTTCATCTACAACAACACCACGATTTACATAAAGACCCGCTTGCTTTAAAAAATCGACATTGGGTTGTGTACCAATAGCAAATAAGATAGCCTTACAGTCAATTTTTCTACTACTTTTTAGTCGAACACTTTCAACCGTATATTCACCATTTACATACAATACTTCATCATCAAAGTATAAATCCATACCACGCTCGCGAAGTTCTTTTGCTAACAAATTTGCAGCCACCTTATCTAACTGCCGATCCATAAGTCGAGACGAACGTTGAATAACAGAAACCTTCATACCAACTTCCACCAAGGCGTCGGCCATTTCTAAGCCCAACAAACCTCCTCCTACAACTACAACAGAATCCCCTGGAGAAATATGATGCATTAAACCATCCGCATCTTCTCTTCTACGCATGGTAAATACACCATTAATAGGAGGAATATTTTTCATCGTAGTTGCTCTACTACCCGTTGCAACAATCAACCGATCGTAATGATGTACTTCACCTAATTCATCTACAATTGAATTCGCGTCAGGAATTACGTTAATTATTTTCCTAGGTATAAGCGTCACTCCTAATTCCAACCATTCTGCTTTGCGTAGCTTTTCTAAGTGTTCCCAAGACTTATGTTTACTAAGATATTCGGGCAACAATACTCGATTATAGAAGTGATAATTTTCAGCACTAAAAACAGTAAGTGTATCTTCAGCACCTAATTCGCGATGGCGCTTTATAAACTGACATGCAGCGGCACCTGCACCAACAATGACAATGTGTTCTCTTGCTTTAACAAACTTTGTTACTTGAACAGCCGTAAATTTATAATCAGGTTCTTTAGAAACTGGATCAACTAAGTTATTCGTAAGATTATTTGCACGCGTTAAATCCGTACTTAACAATCTCCCCCAATGCATGGGCAGAAATACTACTCCTTTTTTAATATCTTCAGTAAGCACAACGGTTACACGAACATCCCCTCTACGACTCTCAATGGTAACAATATCGTCTTGTTTGATATCACGTCTCTTTGCATCAGCAGGATGCATTTCGAGGAACGGTTTTGATATATGTTTATTCAACTTACGTACTTTACCTGTACGCGTCATGGTATGCCATTGATCTCTGATGCGACCAGTAGTAAGTATTAAAGGAAAATCGACATCTAGTTTTTCTGAATGATTCATAGAATCAACTGAAATTATATTTGCCAAACCTGTTGGAGTATAGAATTTATGATCTGTAAATAATCTAGGCGTCCCTGGATGGTCTTTTGTTGGAACGGGCCACTGTACGCTTCTACGTTGAATCAAATCGGCATAGGTTAAACCACTGATATCAATATTTGTATTTTTTGTAATACGCGTATATTCTTCAAAAATTTCAGCATTCGATTTATAATTAAAGGAATCTTTCCAACCCATTTTATGTGCAAAGCGACACAGAATATCCACGTCTGGCAATGCTTCTCCGGGTGGTTCAATTACTTTAGAGAGGTAACTCATGCGACGATCTGAATTTGTCATCACACCTTCTTTCTCCATATACCCAGCAGCTGGCAAAACTAAATCAGCATATTTTAAGGTATCTGATTTATTAGAAATATCTTGTACAACAACAAAACGTGCATTGCGTAAGGCTGCTTCTGCATTACGTGCATCTGGCAAGCTAACTAATGGATTGGTACAGATAATCCATACGGCTTTCATTTTTCCTGAAAGCAATTGATCAAACATTTCTGTAGCAGTCAATCCAGCTTTTTCATTAATCTTAGGAACGCCCCAAAAATAAGCTATCTCTTGCCTATGTTGCGGATTCGCTAAGTTTTTATGTGCAGGCAACATATTAGATAAACCACCAACTTCCCTCCCACCCATTGCATTTGGTTGACCCGTTAATGACAATGGACCAGCACCAGGTTTACCAATCTGTCCGGTAATGAGTGATAAATTCAATAAGGAAACGTTTTTATTTACACCAATAACGCTTTGGTTTAATCCCATAGCCCACATGGATATAAAGGCATTTGAATTACCAATATAATCAGCTGCCTCAATAATTAACTCAATATCAACAATACAAATATCTGCCGCCTCTTGAAGACTTAATACACTTACCTTTTCTTTAAATTCTTCAAAGCCGCTTGTATGATTTTTTATAAAATTAAAATCAATTTTACCTGTTTCAATTAATCTTCGTGCAATCGCATGATACAATACAATATCAGTACCTGGCTGTATTTGTAAATGTATGTCAGCTATCGAACACGACTGCGTTTTACGTGGATCAACAACAATAATTTTAATATCTGGATTAGCTACTTTATGATTTTCTAGTCTTCTAAATAAAATAGGATGACACCAGGCAGGATTAGCACCCGTAATAAAAAAACAATCTGCTAACTCTATATCGTCATAACTTAGGGGAACAGAATCTTCGCCCAAAGCAAGTTTGTAACCTACTACTGCAGAGCTCATGCACAACCTAGAATTTGTATCTATGTTATTGGTTCCAATAAAACCTTTGGTAATTTTATTCGCAATATAATATTCTTCCGTTAAGCATTGCCCAGATACATAATACCCAACCGAGTCGGGTCCATACTTTTCAATCAAAGATTTGAATACTGCAGCTGCTCTATCCAAAGCTGCATCCCATGTTACACGCTGCAAAGGCATGTTTCTATTACCCCGCATTTCTGGATATAACAAACGATCGGATTGATCCATTGCTGCATAATGCAAATTCATTCCTTTTGAACACAACATGCCTTTATTAGCGGGATGCGATTCATCTCCTTCGATTTGAAGAGATCCATTTAATGATTTATGTACTTTAACCCCGCAACCTACGCCGCAATAAGAACATGTTGATGTATATATTTTATCTGAAGAAGCCATGATTGTATTCGTTTAAAAGGGTGTAATCGAATAAAATACATTTTACTAAGCAAAACTTTCTGATACAGGAATTCCGCTTTCTACAGGTTTACTTGAAGAAACAAATCGAATTGTAAAAGCTAATACAGCAATACCCAAAATACAATAACCAATTACTGTAAATGCCTCATTGTATGTTAAATTTTCGCTTTTGAATAAAAAACCCATCAATACAGCGCCTATATTACCACCAGCACCAACAATACCTGCAACACTACCTACAGCATTTTTATTTACAAACGGCACAACAGCATACGTTGCACCATTTGACATTTTAACAAACAAAGCAAAACCAATCATAGAAATTACAGAAAATACCAATACTTCCATATTTGCAAATATCAATACGCCAACACCTTCTAATAATATACAACTTCCCAGTACAAGCACACGTCCGTTCAAACCTTTTGAAATACTTATTTTATCACTTAATATACCACCTAATGCACGTGCAAATAAATTCATCATTCCAAAAGAGGCTGCTATTAGGCCAGCTTCTTCTAATGATAATTCAAACTTATCTTTAAAATATAAAGCTGCTATATTATCAATGGTAATTTCAATACCAAAACAAGCCCCGTAACAAAAGGCTAAAACCCATACGCGATAATCTTTCAGAACAGTTGAAAAAGAAACTTGAGACTGTTTTTTCTTTAATGTAAATGTTGGATCCTTCTTTTTTAAATCCGAAATATTCCCTTCAGGTGTGTCTTTCGTGTATAAGAAATATAATATCCCCATTATTAATAATGCTACACCAGGTACAACCATTGCCAATCTCCAAGATTCGCCATTGGTGAAACCTAAGGCTACAAAACCAGCAAAAATTATTGGCATTACAAATTGTGTAACGCCACCACCTAAATTCCCCCATCCTGCTGTAACAGCATTTGCAGTACCAATAACATTTGGTGCAAACATTGCAGAGGTATGAAATTGCGTAATCACAAACGACGCACCTATTACTCCTATCACCAAACGGAATAACAAGAATGAGGTATAATCGTGACTTAATCCAATCAACATCACGGGGAATGCCCCTAGGATGAGCAAGGCAGAATACATAATACGTGGACCAATTCGATCACATAAATACCCAATTAATAAACGTGCAAAGATGGTTATCGAAACAGAAGCAATCATAATATTGCCAATTTCCCCTTTTGTTAAATGAAGTTCGTCCCGAACAATTACCATTAACGGTGCAATACCGAACCATCCAAAAAAACACAGAAAAAAAGCCATCCATGTTAAATGAAACGCTTTCATATTGGGTGTTTTGAAAGTAAACAAGTTAATTTTTGTAGCTTTATTAGTTATCATAATCGTATGAGTAAAAGAGTTAATAATTACTTACGTACAAATATAATAAACATTAGTAATAACTAAGTATAAATACCTAGATATTTACGTAATAAATAAATAAAATATTAAAAAAGGAAACCTCCCTTTAGTTGAACAAATCCACATATCAATTTGTATGAAAGATTATGAATTATCCATTTAGACAAATATTAACACTAAGTATAGTAATTATAAGTTGCTTACAAAGTTGCCTCCCAAGTAGGAAATTTGAAAATGCAAAACATCCTCAAGCTCCAGATTATTCGAAAGAAGAAACTTGGGTAGCACTACCTTGGAGATTTGATGCTGCTGATTGTATTCCTCAAAATTGCAGTATCCCAGACCAGCAAGATAGCGCCCAAGTGGATGTGTTTTATGTTTACCCAACAGCGTATGTAATCGGAATAAATTGGAATGCAAAATACGATAGTAAAAATTTAATGACACGAATTTGCAATCTTACAGAATCTCAAGCCAGTGCTTTCAATGCCTGTGGAAAGGTTTACACTCCCTTTTACAGACAAGCTATTTTAAAATCATTTTTAAATAAAAAAAGTGGCCCCAAAGCATTAGATCTTGCTTATGAAGACATTAAAGCATCCTTCCAATATTACATGAAATATTGGAATAAAGGCAGACCGTTTATAATTGCAGGGCACAGCCAAGGATCAAACTTATTGACCCGATTAATTAAAGAAGAAATTGACAATACTGAGTTACAAAAGCAATTAGTTGCAGCTTATTTAATTGGAATGCCTATCCCTGAATCAACGTTTCAAAAATTACCCATTGCAACCGAAGCACGCCAAACGAATTGTTACATTTCTTGGAATACGTTTAAATATGGGACCGTATTAAAAGAAAAAAAGTTTTTCGGCAAAGGAAAAAGTGTTAATCCCTTATCATGGAAAACCGATACTACATATATGCCTGCAAGTGCCAACTTGGGCGGCGCTCCCACTCGTTTAGACCATATTGATCTAAACATTTGTGATGCACAAGTAAACAGAGGAATTTTATGGGTGCACAAAGTAAAGAAAAACGGGTATATGAGATTGGGTGATAGTTACCACCTGTGTGACTTTAGTTTTTTTTACATGAACATTAGAACGAATGCTATTGAACGAACCAATGCATATTTATTAAATAACAAATAGTTTGAAGCATGTAAATCATTGAGTGAAATAGAATATTTTACTCAATGATTTACATACAATAAAATTATTTAATTTCTAATTTGGTATCAATATTTTTCAGAATAATTAATTGTTCTGCTTGCATTTCAAATAATATTTGAATTTGCTCTTCAAGTAATAAATCCACTTTTTGATGCAAACTCCTAACTTCTAATTCTGCTTTAAGATTTATTAAATGATCGTTTTCAGTCCTTTTTCTATCCTTTTCTTCTTTTCTATTTTGACTCATCATAATTATTGGAGCCTGAAATGCTGCGACAGTAGAAAGTACTAGATTCATTAAGATGAACGGGTATGGATCAAAATCTTCTTTATTGGGAGCTAGGCTATTAAATAGAATCCAACAGGTAAGAATAATGGAAAATGAAATAATAAATTTCCAACTTCCACCAAAGCTAGCTACTCGATCCGAAATTCGTTGACCTAAATTTAATACTTCTTTGGGTTGGTGTAGTAAACTTTCAACAATCAACTTTTCTTCGTCGATGGCTTGCTGAACAATTTGCTTCAGTTTAGATAATTTTTCGGCTTCTGATTTGAGCAGATCGTCAATATTTTTACTCATTATAAATGATACGTTTACTGTTGAATTGTAATTAGTTATTCCTTTATGTCCTTAAAGTGATCACATCTTATATAAAGATGAATAAAGATTCTGACGAGATTTTGATTTTTACTTTAGTTGATGTGGATTCAGTTTGTACATATAGCCTAACAAAAATAGGAGGTTACACATGTGCACCTCCTATTTTTGTTATACTATATGATTCTTCGGAAATAAAAAAAAAGAATGTGCGTTTGTATGCTTACTTGACTAAATAAAATCAATTAAGTTACACTCTATTTTATAAATAACCCCAAATAAACTTGATATCACATCCACGTTTTATTTTAAAGACACCACAAACGTTACTAAAATAACACTTTAAATACCCACCTATATTAAAATTGTGAAGCAGCTTCAAGAGCAGTTATTTTTTTATTTAATTCATCCATATTTTTTTTCATTTCTTTTATTCTCAAATTTGTAAAATTTGTAAAATCTGGCCGTATATTAATCATAAAATATGCCCACTGACCATTCAAATATTTATCTTTTGTAGCAGTATTTACAGGTAATTTCAATGCCGATAAAGTTTCCGTTCCGAACATAGCAGAGTAACCACATTCAAAACCAATAGCCTTCGTTAAATTATAATTTAAAACAAAATCAATTTCTGTTCCTAAACGAGAATTCATTTTATCCGACAAATCTTGGGTAGAAACGTTCGCAACCTTATTACCTGCAAAAAATTCATGGATATCTACTTTTACAAACAAATTGTCGCGTAGTTTATATTTCGTCTTCCAACTAATATTTATCAAACCTGGAGAACGTTTATTTGCTGATCCGTTTGCTCCTTGTAGACCATAGGGGTCAGCAACGTAGAAATAATCCATACCACCCCAGAATTTATGTGGCGTACCATATAGTGGGTCAAAACTTCTATTTACATTAGAAGTTGAATCTAGTGTATTGTTCCCAGATAAATAATCAACTCCAGGGCCTGTAGTTAACTTTTTACCCAGAGCAAATTGCGTAGACAAACTCAACATATAACCATCCATTGTCTTGCCAGATTTATCTTGATTGCCTTGGTAAAACGCTTGTGCATCAATTTTATGTTTACCCATAATTGTTCCAAATACACTTAATCCAACCGTTGTTCGATTGTTAGTACCTTTTTCAAATACTCCTGTAGTACCATTTCTTTTTTGAAAATTTTCATTGAAATACAATCCTGTAATTTTAGTCAACCCAAACTCCTTACTTACATATATATATTGCATTGCCTTATACATAATTCCTATTCCATTTGTACCTGCACCACTACTAATAGGGGTACCATCAGGCCCTAACTGTGTTGGTGGTACACCACTATAAATTGTGCCTGAATTTTTATACTCTTTAGATTGATTGAAAGCAAAACCAGCATCAACATTCAATGTTTTTTTAAGGAATTTCAATACAATTGCATCATGACTTCGTGCCTGTTGTGACCAATCTAAACTGCCAAGTAATTTTTCATCATCATACACCAATTCTTGTCGACCAATTTTAAATCCAAAAAAATCAACATTTTTAAAAAAACTAGAGTCATTCAATTTTACTTCGGCCCAAGCTTCGTGCATGAATAAACTATTCCCATCTAAATTTGAAGTTGTAGAGGCATTTTGCCCCCACGTACGAACATCTTGAATGGATGTAAAGAATTTAAATCTATCTGCAGTCAACCCTACATTCAAACGCAATCTGCTATTGGTAAATAGCGTTGGTTCATATCCTGCTGCTGGCAACGTTCCTTGACCAGCCCTAAATTCTGTACGTGTACGATATTGCCCAGTTAAGGTAAACTGGGCAAACAAAGTCGAACTTGCTAAAAATGCAACCAGCGCAAATATAATGCGACTAAAAGATATAATTCTTTTCATAATAATGTGTTTTTATCAGTTACTTTGGATTGATTTTCAATCTCAAGCCAATAGTAGTAAAAATAAGTATAATTACTAAGTATTTATACTTATTTTTATACGTAAATATAAAAAATAATTATGTATCCTATCAACAAAAACAATCAATAAAAAAGGTGTTTTAAATCATCATAGGTAAAAAAAATGAAATTAAATACATTTTAAGTGAATTTGAATCAAAAAAAAGAGCTACGTAATAATACATAGCTCTTTTTTTTGATTCAAATTCACTTAAATAATATTATCTTCTAAAGCTATTCGAACCAACTCAACAGCATTTTTAACTTTCAACTTTTTCATAATATTGGCACGATGGGTTTCAATCGTTCGAATACTAATACCTAATCCATCAGCAATTTCACGATTATTTTTCCCTATAGTTATCATCTTCAAAATACCTTTCTCTCTTTTTGTTAAATCATATTCATCATTGGATGAAATACTTGATTGAGATTCTGTCTGCTTAACTTTATTCAAATATCCAGCTACTAATACACTAGATATTGCAGTATTGAAATATTTTTCTCCATTAAAAATAGCATTGATTGCTTTAACAAATTCCGACTTGTCTACATCTTTTAATAAATATCCGTAGGCGCCAGCTTCAACCGATTTTAAAATATAGGTTTCATTGTCGTGCATGGATAGGATTAATACTTTTGAACCGGGATATTTTTTTGAAATTTCCATCGTGGCATCAATACCGTTCATTTCAGGCATTGTAATATCCATAACAACTACATCCGGATGTAATATTTTAACAGTTTCAATTGCATCAAAACCGTTAATAGCTTCGCCAATAATATTAAAATTTACTTGATCTTTAAGTGTAGCTTTAATCCCATCACGAACAATGGTATGATCGTCCACCAATAAAATATTAATTTTTTCCATGATCTTAAATTGTTATTG
>ERZ724508.966-NODE-966-length-18557-cov-5.175765_pt1 | contig 18557 bp, 28 predicted proteins | sample MGYA00376041_ERZ724508 | MGnify/ENA primary metagenome ERZ724508 (study PRJEB28724, sample SAMN07190887) | wastewater metagenome | isolation source: effluent of sewage treatment plant in Hong Hong | place: USA: Christiansburg, Virginia | collected 2016-03-01 ...
CAAAGTATTTGAGTGCTAGCCTCCAAGAAGAGAGTTCTTCAAGTAACTACGCCGAATTATTGCTTACGAGTCCGAGCTAGCCAGAATCGTCCGGAACAGCAGCCTCGTCAATAAGGTAAAGAAGAGGGTCAAACCGTTCTACGTCGTTGCCTACAATAAGGCTCAAGGCATCGAAAGTGAGGACGAGGAGGACATTGCTCCGAAAGAGAAAAAATCGATATTTTCTCGACTTTGGAAGTGGACCAAAGAACAATTTCCATGGCGAAGGGGAAATTCCAAAAGCGTGCACGCTACTACAAAGCCAGCAGCAGGAACGAAGAGCCTCGTGGCAGATAGCAACCTCGAGGAAGAAGACAAGAATTCGTGAGGCAACTGAGAACCTTATGACAATTACTCAAAATCATGGGTCTTCGAGATAGGCTTTAATGAGTTGCCGCAGAGGCTCCATGTGGAGCTCCTTCTTCTCGCAGCGTGGGCGCCGCTTGAGAAAGTATATGCCATACTAGTTCTAGCGCTCGTAGATTTGCTTTTCGTAGGCCAGCCGAGACATTCCGTGGATCTTGGTCTCGTTGAGAATCTCGAAGTAGGTGATCGCCGACTTGATCTGGATGAAGCAGTAACCGATCTGCGACATCATTTTGTTCGAATTCGAGAAGAGCTCGATAAAGCTAAGTCAACCGGTGCTGTACTTTAGGTTGGAGACAAGCCTGCGTGGGCAGGCCCGGAGCAGGATGTATACCATAATCGGGTAGGTTGTGTCTGCGCTTGCAGCCTCGTCCTTGTCGCTGGTCAGGCTCAGGATGTTCGTCATGGTCTGCGTGCAGTTGTGGATGCACTCTAGTTTTTCGCTCGGAGTTTTAAACTGGTCGATTTCACTTAACTCACGAGCAGCAAGTCTCCATAGGCTGTCCATCCTGTTGCACTCCTTGATGTTTAGGTGGTGGAACTACAGCCAATCCAGAGTCTTCATTCTGAAGTAGACGGCAGCGTCGTCGTAGGTCTGCCCCTTTGGGTATACGCGTTCATAGAGTCGCCACGTCAGCATCCTCTCCAACTGATCCTCGAACCACTGTTCGTCCTCGAGCAGGTCCTTGAACTCCTTTGATTCATTTCTCGCGAGATCGGCACAATACTTGACGAAGTCGTAAAAGGTGCTCTTGATGCCAAAAGAATCATTGCCAGTGATCAACGCTGACCGCACCTCGGGCAACCCACTGAAGGTATCCACGAACTTGCGGATAGTAGCACAGTGACCCACTTCGTCCTTCTTCTTTCGGTCAGGCTCGCCGGTCAACGACTTGATGAACTGAAGGTTTAAAGTTGTATGTATGCAGGTATTCTGGAACTCCAGCCAAATCTTTTCCTTCTCCTGCCCAAGATTCTTAACGCTGTTCGATCGCATGGCAATCTCACCTTCCCGCGTCTTTGGCGAGGTCAGGCAGACGCTGATCTTGGTCTTCTCAATGAACTCATTCAGCAGCTTCTTCTTCTTGAATTGACTCTGCTTCTTCTGGAGCTAGGCTACTTCCTGCTCATATCGTTTCACGTTGTCCTCCGCCTTGAGGAACTATGCTTTTGTCTGGTTGAAGGTATAGCTCAAAGCTTTGATACGCAGCTCGTACTCCTCCAGTAGCTGTCTCCCAAGATCCTCCAACTCGTTCGTGCTGATGGCGAGCAAGTACCTGACCTTGATATCGATGGGAATACGATCGAGGCTGTACAACTCCTTCCGATACTTGTACTTGCTAACCAAGGTTTGGAGGTACTCCTTGAAGGTATGGCCGTTCGACTTTTCCAACTTTTCGATGTTGACCAGGACTTGCCTCAGCAGATTCTTGCTCTTATCGCCCTTGTAGGTATCAACATACTGTTTGTAGTAGTCGGTCTGGAGGTCTCTCGGCAAGATCAGCTCGGTGAAGAGCACGTAGGCTTGCTGGCTGCCGTAGAATCTATTGTCTTCGCGATCCTGCCTTCCTTTGAAGATCTCGAAGTTATCCGTCATGTCTTGAACGCGGGTGATCCTATTCACCAGCCTGTCGTTTATCGGTTGAATCTGGTCCTTCGCCTCGAGGATGAGTTCGAATAGCACCCGCATATCCTCGAAACTCAGGCAGGCAGAGAACGAGCAAATACGCTCGTCTCTCTGCTTATCCAGCAGCTTCTTGACCTGCACTTCGGACACGTTCAACACTTCTTCGATATAGTTCTAGACACTGCTATGGAGGCTGCGTATGATCTTGTTGGCTTATCTCTTGTAAGGCACATCCTGAGTAAGGTACTCGCCTCGTATGACTCTCTGAAGCATTTGCTGAACCACGACTGCATTCTTATTGTTGTCCTCACTAATGATGCCGCTGGCTATCACCTTATCCTGGTAGCACACTTCTGGTAGTAGCCAAGCTGAAAACAGAAAATTCCCAACCGCAAGTAGCACAACGGTCCTATTTGTCGATGGGAATCTCCTGAGCACGAGCAGTTCAATCGCCTTGCAGAGCACTCGCACACTCATCGGCATGTTATAGATATTCTTGAAGGCAGAGCTGAAGAAGGTGTTAATGATGTTGCGAATCTTGCACAGCAGGTCTTCCAGTTCAGGCTCTATTCGATGTTCCTTCTCGAAGGAGTCATTGACCTCCAGCATCTTATTGAATTTCATATTGATATCGTTCTCCAGGTTGTTACGACGGGCTCGACGAGTTACGAAGGTAGGGTAAGTGCTCTACTCGCTCACTCCCAGGAACTTAAGCAGGTGGCGTGACATATAGGAAGAGTCACGCTCTGACCAGCATTTTCTGAGATCGTACTGTTTGAAGATCTAGCTGTACAACTTCGTGTAGTTCGGGGATTCCAGGTTGGTGAGAGCAGTGCTCACTTACTTGCTGTTAGCACTCAGTCGCTCTTCACGTGAAATCTATTTACTCAGCCTCGGCTGTTTGGCTTTTGCCGGGTTATCGAGATCCAGCGGTTGATCGACCTTGGCGATGGCAAGGATCGTCGGTCGGAGCACTGCTTGACAGTATCTCTTAACCTCTTCACGCTGAGTGAACTCTTTGAGGACTTTGGCCGACACACTCTTCACGAGAAAGTTGATATCGGCAGCTCGTACGCACCCACCAATGATTATCTAAGTGATTGCACCGACTTACATCTAGGACATCGACCATCAAGAACATAATGTCCTTGTTAAAGATCTGCTCCTCCACGAGGTTCTCGTAGAGGTTGTTGACGATCAGCTTGCTCAGAGAGTTCCATTGATCGGTCAGATTATCGTCATTGCGGCGGATCACCTCTCGCACAAGCCTGAAGTCCTTGCAGATGGTCAGCACGGACTCTTTGACAAAGGTGTAGGCATCACCGAACCCATCATCCTTCAGAATTTTCTTTTCGGGTTCGCCAGATCTGCCATCTCGCTCCTGCAGCAGTTGGATGTAGTTATTATGGTAGCTGATGATCGTGCTAGTGAGCTTCTTCTGCAGGGTATTCTTCGCATCGGCTTCGCTGACTGATAGCACATACTCCTCGCGGAGAAGCCTCTGCAATTCGGACCAGCCTTCAAACGCACCTATCATTATTAACAAACTGCTGTGTTCAGATAACAGGTATGGATTATACCGGCACGAAGATTATCTTTTGTGTCGCTCGTTGCAGTTGTATTAATCTTTATGTCGAAGGGGATACTCAAGGTCAAGTTGGAGCGGCTCACGCTCAACCCTTCGGGACCCGTCGGCAAGGACAACTATATCCTTCGGCTGCAGCAAGGAGCTACCATCACCACCACCAAACTCAAGGGTTTTGAGGTTGATCTGAAGTCCGATACGCAGTTGTTTCCTGTGGAGGAGATTGCGCCGCTCGAGCTCACCGTACTTGAGAAGGATTCCAGCGAGAAGGTTGCCTTCGCTGCGATACCTCTCCAACAGCTAATAGGTATGCCCAACACCGAACACAACATTAAGGTGAACCTCATCTACCGACACAATAAGACCAAGTAGCTTGAGGCTGGTGAGGCAGGTGTGTTGACCCTCAAGCTCAAGTACAATAACAATCTCAAGGGAGGATTGCTTGACGTGCGAATTGAGAAGGCAACGCTGACCCGCGATACCGAACTCGTTGGCAAAATGGATCCCTATGTGGAAATTAAGCTGGGTTCTCGCAAGGTTCGAACCTCCGTTAAGGAAGAAGCAGGAAAGACGCCGGTATGGATGTAGCAGTACACCCTGCCAATATCCAACTAACTCGAACAGTTGAGTCTGACAGTGTTCGACGAAGACATCACCTCGGATGACCTTGTGGGATCTTCCACAATTGATCTCAAGGACCGAAACTTGCTGGCCCCTGGGGATGGCAGTTTCTACACCATCACCACTGAGCTGCTGTATGAAGGTACCAAGGCCGGCGAGCTGGTTCTGGCCGTCCGTTACCACCCCTGACTGTCATTGTTGAACCCAAGTGAATTGGGCAGTATAATTGTAGATCCTTACATGACCATCGACAGCGCGGACGTGATAATCTGCGGGCTCGCTGCCGTTGCTGTGTACATGTTCCTCGCGAGCCTGTTCGAGCATAAGAAGGTCAAGTTCATCCACGAGACAGCAGTCGCCATCATAATTGGCTTCCTCGTCGGACTATTCGTTTTCTTCCTGTTCAACAGCTACTTCGAACGACTGGTACCCCTTCAAGTGATAGTTAGGTGGCCTTCGACGACAACATTGTGTTCTACATACTGCTGCCACCCATGTTGTTCGCTGATGGATACAACCTCAAGAAACGTCGGTTCTTCCAAAATCTCTACTACATCAACATCTACGGTCTGCTGGGAACTATTCTCAGCTTCATAGTGTTCGCTGGGCTCGTCTACTGTGTCAGCTACATTGGTATCGACGACCATTTATTTAGGACTCATTCGGGATCTTGAAAATCCGAGCAATGTGCGATACCTTGAGGCTTGGCAGATTCTCCTGTATGCCTCGTGCATGTGCAGTATCGATCCCATAGCGTCCCTCACAGAAATTAAGCCCGAATACCAACCCAAGCTATTCTCGATCGTGTTTGGCTAGAGTCTAATAAAGGATGCAGTCACCATCGTACTCTACAAGTCGGTGGAACAGCTCGTGGTAGTCAACGGCAGCACCGATCAGTTTAGCTTCGAGTGGTACACCCCATTTGTTGTACTGGCAGTGTTCATAGTGATCATCTTGGTCTCAGTGCTCATCGGATTCGTGTTTGCACTGATCCTAACCTTGGTGTTCAAGTACGCAAGGTTTATCCTCAAAGATAACGGAGTTACCGAAGTGGGACTGATCTTTCTGACAGGGTACATTAGCTACCTTGCAAGTGAACTCCTCGGGTTCTCGGGGGTCATCACAATGCTATTCTGTGGTATCACGCTCTCTCACTTCAACATCTACAACATGAGTGCAAGTGGAGTGCAAGCCAGCAAGTACTTATTACATTGACTTAGAGTCACCTTTGAAACTATCTCACTCATTGCTGAGGGTTTTCTCTTTCTCGTATTGGGCATCGTGACGTGGCAAGTCGAAGGTGTTGCTGAGGAGGGTTCAACCATTATAGGCAGTTCCCTATCGTTCATCGGACTGTCCTTTGTAATTCTACTGATTGCTCGTGTAGTTAACGTGCTTGTAGTCACCTGGATGTTCCGCCCATGCAAAGGCAAGGATAAATGGCGGGTCAATAGCTATGAGCTGCAAATTCTCTATGCAGCAGGGTTGGTCAAGGGAGCCGTACCGTTTGCACTCATTACCAGCACGATCGCTCTCTCTTCTTCCGCGAGTAAAACAACAAGCCTAATCATCAGATGCACAGTCATTGCACTGGTATTTTTCACTAGCATCGTCATCAATGCTATTCTACCAGTTTTCATTCGCAACCGGCTGAAGAAGATAAAGGAAAATGTAAACCAGGATCACCCCAGCCTGTTCGACAGCCTCCTGGAGCGAGAATTGGAGGCTATGAAGAACTAGATAGCAGAATCTCCGTAATCTAAGCGCTACAAAAGCAAAGCACAGAAATACTGGAAGAAATTTGACGAGGGTATTCTCAAACCATTCCTGATCTACAATTACTCGAACCGAAGGGCTGAGATTAAGCAGCAGAAGCACCGTCAACGTGTGGAAGAGCTGAAAGTGCATTTTGAGTCGGCGTTCGAAGGGTAGCACAGCAAAAACGAACAGGAGGAAGAATAGAAATAGCACATTCTCGATCCCGAGAATGAACAGAACAATGTCTTCATAGAACCAGATCCAAATGCCGAGAGCAATTAAGAGGAGAAACTAGAATAAGAATAGCATTCCAGAAGAAGAAATACCCGAGCGTAACAGCAACGGCTTCGTTCTGAAAAAGTCAAACAGCGTGAAGAGGAGAAATCGCAAGCAGCACACGATATTAGACGACCTAGCCATGCGACTTCCGTCATTGAGTTGGAAAGGCGTCAATACCGCACCGAACTGTAGTCCCAGTCGGAAGCAGCTCGCCCCAAAGGCAAAGTTCACTCCGAAAATGGCTCCGACTGATCAATGAGCCTCCTTGATAGTTTATACTGCTGTACCTTACTTTTGAAAATCTGCTTGCCTTGTTCCGATATTTGAGTAAACATTGCCGCAACCTCGCTTCCCTACTGTCAATTCTTATGACGATGACGCATCCTAGCAACGCCACTACACTCCAGCACTGTGGCATTCTACCAAATAATTCCATAACGTTGATAAGTTGCACCAACTTCGAATTTATTTGAACTCGGTGGAGGTTAAGTGAATCACGGATCGGGGAGGGCAACCCACTACAGCAGTATTTTTCTTGCGAATAACCAATCCGACTGGACATAAGCTCATCAATATTGTAATAAATCTCATGAGGTCCTCCGCTGTCGGAAAATATCATGCGGTGCATTTATTTTACTCAGCGCAGGGATAATGCCAGTGGGTCTGCATCAAAATTTCACTCAGTTCCGCCGAAGAAGTTTGTGGTTGAGTGTTGATGTCATCCCTCAACATACTTCCATATAGATGCTAATCCAAGTGAAAATAAGTCGGATAGCACGGCTGCGTGATCGTCCAAATAGTGGCAATAACATTCTAAAAGATCGGTGTAATCAAGCCCAAGGAGACTCTAAGGGCAGAGGTTATACCCTCTGTGCTTTCCTCACGCGTATAACTATTTAAATGGACACACTTTCATATCTCATCGAGCATAACAACCAGGTACGTGTGGATGAGCGACTTGTGAAGGAATACGAACGCGACAACGACCAGGGTACCCTCCGTCGACTGAAGAAATCCAACGAAAAGATGGAAAAACCACCTTCACCTCAACCATTAACCCGTCAAAGGCCTCTAAAAGCTTATACGAGGGTATCACCGGGCAGCAGCAGTGGTGCTGCGACCAGCCATTCCCCCAAACTCGTCCGACCAGTGACTCGCAACAACATTCAGAGGCCACAGCGCAACTAACCCTCCCCCGAACCGGCACTCAACAAACTATCGGAACGTGAGTTGCTTGCGATGCTCACCACGCGTATATAATCTCTACGGGATAGTCAGCAGCAAGCAGAGATTAAGTACAGTGAGAGTATACAACAGCTCAAGTCGGAGCTGTCCCGGTGCAATCTGTAGTACGACCAGCAATGCCAGTAGTTCGAAAGGATAAAGACCTAGATTGTGGGTACAAAGAAAGACATTGCTTCACTGATTGGGCTGGTTCAGAAAAATAAAAACTTGGGACTATCGTAGGAGGGACCAGCAGAACGGTAACAGCAGCCAAGGCTGCCTCACAATAAAACGCAGACTGGTGGTGTGAGCAGCCCACGCTCGGTCCTCAATAATTTCATCAAGATTGGACCGAATCCTCGGCAGTGACAGTTGGACTATCGTTACGAAATATAATTGGTTCGAATGCTGTTTGAATGTCAATAGTGAACAGTTAAATTTTAGTCTGAGCGGCGGTCTATTGGAGAAACATTTTATTCTCACAACTTTCGAGTGGGAGTGCTTTGAAAGCCAGTCGTACCTCAAGCAAGTCAAAAGAACTGCTCACCAAACATAATTACCGGTCTTGGTAACAACCAAAGCATTATTACAAGTTATTCAGAACGGAGGATCCGTTGCTTATGCTCACCGACAATTAACAACACAGCCGGTCGGAGATCAGAGGATAAGTTGTACCTCCAGCTGCTCAACCACATGGCTACGACTACGCAAATGATAGGTCACTCGACGTCAATATTCCCCCCGTCTGCTTCTTCAAGATGTTCAGGTATGCTGATCGGTGGGACTACCTCCTGTTGGCCGTTGGTTTGGTATGTGCCATGGCCAACGGTGTAGGCTTGGTGTTCTACGCCAACCCCTATGGTGATCTAACATAGGCATTTGCACCCGGTGCCGATCCCAACTTCATTGTAGACAAAACCAAGAACGCCGTATACAGTTTCCTGAAGAACGCTGCAGTAGTCTTCGTGGCGAGCTGGTTGATGTCAGCCACGTGGGCTATTTCAAGCGAAAGACAGGCGATACGTTGTCGGATGGAGTACCTCAAGGCCATCCTGAGGCAGGAACCGGGTTGGCATGAGCGGCAAAAATCAACTGAGATTGCTGAGAAGATGCACAGTGAGACCAGCAAGCTTCAAGTCGCTATCGGGATTAGAGCGCAGACCTTTCTGATGTCTACCAGTCTGATTGTAGGAGGTGTCACAATCGCTTTAGTGAGGGGCTGGAAGTTGGCTATCATTCTCATGTCGTTCATCCCTGTCATGTTTGTCACTGGACTCATCAGTAATTGCATCAATCGCAAGGCTGACTCAGCGACGGATAAAATTTCTAATCGGCTTTCGGGAAACGCCTTGGAAGTGCTCTAAAATGTTCGAACTGTGAAGGCACTGGGCGGGTAGTACTATGAATCAAACCGTTTTCAAAAGACCCTTACCTTACTGCACAATAAGCTCATAAATTACCACATGGTCAAGGAAATCCTCGGGTCTCTTTACTTCTTCTGCATCATCATGAACTATACAATTGGGTTCTGGCTTGGATCCAACTTCGTCTCTCGTGGCATTATCAACGACAACAGCCATGAGATGTATAGCGTTGCAGACGTCATTGTTATCTTCTTTACACTCTACACAAGTAACCTCAATATGGGACAGCTTCCTGATTGTCTCACTGCGTTTCAAGTCGGTGGTCGGTCAGCAGCAAGGATCGCTAGCGTAGTTGACCGTTCCCCTCTCATCGTCGACGGGGGTGAGACTGTCCCTAAAGTATAAGAACTAACATTCAACAATGTGACTTTTCGCTACGAAAACCCTCTGTTTGAAAGTCTAAATTTGAATATCAGGAAGGGAAGAACAGCCTTTGTTGGTGAGTCAGGGAGTGGTAAGTCAACAATCGTCAGTCTCATAATGAGATTTTATGATCCCCTCGCCGGCTAAGTTACAATTAATGGGCGATCACTGAAAGAGTTCAACTTAGCCAGCCTCAAAGAGAATATTGGATATGTTGGACAGTAACCAGTACTGCTTGGAAAGACCCTTCGTGAGGCTCTCATCGCAGAAGATCGCGAGGATGGTGACATAATCCGTGCACTAAAAGCTGCTGAAGCCTGGACCTTCGTAAAGGATATCGGTTTGGATGCTAAATACGGACAATTGAGCGGTGGTCAAAAACAAAGAGTTGCAATAGCACGTGCACTCTTAAAATCTCCACAAATCCTGATTCTTGACGAGGCTACATCAGCACTCGACCGACGCAACGAAAAAGAAATTCAGAGCACAATTGACAGGTTAGATTTACCTTTTGTGGTGATGATAGCTCACAAAATTGAGACTATTTCCAAGGCCGACTGGATCTATGTACTCGATCATGGCAGGGTCATCCAACAAGGCACCTACCCTGAACTGATTCAACAACGATAAGGTAAGTTCTTTGAGCTGGCAGATGCTCAAAGAGCCATTCCAGGTAACCTACTGCTAGCACCTTAACCTGCTGAACTTGAATCCAAATCGGAGAAGGGGAGCTAAGATGATGAGCTTCTCGAAAAGCGGAAGAGTTAGAAGGAAGAGGATTCGCAACAAAAGCAGTTCAGATGGGCATATGTGGGTGGACTGTTTCGGATGAACCTCAGATACTTGCCTCTCTTTGTTTTGCTACTGGTGTGTGCCATGTACATGGGATGTATATTCCCTCTGTTCAGTTTCTACATCGCTCGTATCATAGTGCTACTCACCAACATAAGGTACAGTCCCGAGGATGACCGAACGCAATTTGTTGCTTAGGCCCAACGTTTGTCTCTCATCCTCCTCATAATCAGTGTTGTAGGCTACTTCGTCTGCTATATACGTGCTACCAGCATGAAGGTCGTTGAGCAGAGGCTCATCCAAAAATTAAAAAGTGCCCTTTACGAGAAGCTGCTCAAAATGTCAGCAAGCTTTTTCGACCTTAACGGTAGCTGTACGGCTGTGCTGGGCGATTGTAATAAAGCGGCAGCACTCGCTTCTACCACCCCATCCAGCCTATCATAAAACATCGCTGCGATGGTGTTGGGGCTTTCCCTTGCGTTTTACAGCTGCTGGCAAATTACTTTGGTGTCGCTTGCCCTGATCCCAGTGTTACTTATCGCTGGGAAGATCCAGATGCAGTTTGTGAGCAACTACTCAGCGGAGACGGACGATGCCAATAAGCGCTGCCACCAGCAAGTCGTAGAAGCCCTGCTTAATTACAAGACAGTCATCAGCTTCAACCTACAGGAAAAGTTTGTGAAGCGCTACTAGCAGTTACTCGAATAGCCACTTAAAATTGCAGTAAAGCGCGGCAACATCACCGGAGTGACATTTGGATTTGCTCAGGGCATCATCTCTTGTGTGTTTGCACTCATATTCTTTTTGGCAGCCCTGTTCATTCGTGACTATCACGTGGGTGTCTTAGAGGCCTATACTGCGATCTATGCAATAATGTTTGCTGCGATATCTGCCGGTGGTAATCTTGGCTTTCTCGGCGGCATCTCCGACAGTAAGGTTGCACTCGTCAATGTCATGAACATACTCAATAATTAGGAGCTGGCCGAAGAATATGGCAAAGGAGCCATACAGTAGATCCAAGGGAAGGTAGAGTTTCGGCAAGTGGGATTCAGCTACCCGTTGAGAAAATCCCCAGTACTAAATCGGCTGTCCTTCACGATTGAGGCGGGGAAAAAAGTCGCATTTGTCGGGGCTTCTGGCTGTGGAAAATCTACAGTTATTGCTCTCTTACTTCGACTGTACGAGCCAAGCCACGGCAGCATTCTAATTGATGATCGATCATTACGCGAGTTTGATCTTTTGGATCTACGTCTTAACTATGGGGTGGTTAGCCAGTAACCCGTATTGTTCAACCGGACAGTCTACGAGAATATCCGATACAACCAGTCAGCCGAGTTCGATGACATCGTGCAAGCTGCCCAGCAGGCTAATGCTTACAATTTCATCTATGAAGCTAACTTCGGGGTCAGTGAACTTGCAAACGAGGAGGAGCCTGAGTTCGAGGAAGAGAAGAGGGACATAAAGCTCGAATGCTTTGCGCGAAAAGTTGGAAATAAAGGCTCATTTCTCTCTGGAGGACAAAAGCAGAGGGTGGCTATTGCGAGAGCACTTGTTCGCAAGCCGAGAATAATCCTATTGGACGAAGCAACTTCTGCACTTGATTCCAAGAATTAGTCCGAAATTCAGGCGGCTCTGGACAGCATCAGTGGGCAGACTCAGATAATCGTAGCTCACAGACTCTCGACAATTCGAAACTGCGACAGCATCCTCGTATTCGACAAGGGCGATATTGTGGAGAAAGGAACATTTACGGAGCTGCTGGAGATACGTGGTCATTTCTACCGGTTAGCCATGGGGCAAAACACCCAAGGTTGACCCAAGAAGAATAAAATTGGCAAGCTTGACGGTCTCTTGGTATTTTGTTTTGTGAAGTTATTGCTTTGTCATCTCAAAAAGGAACTAAAAGAGCTTCACTCAAAGTAGGCTTGGTGATTGCGCCGAAATCAGTCTGTTTTGTCCGTGTTTACGCTTGCCTCATTCGGAATCTATCTCTTTGGTCCTACATCTACGAATTTATGATATGTCGATGGGATGAATACAGGGACAAGTCATCGAACTCCACTCATTATGGACATTGAATATGTTCGGAACAACATCAGCCCGCATGACAGCTCCCTCAGCCACCTCTTACTGGTGCTGCTTAGTGTTAATAATTAATAATGCTGCAGGCATCTGACCATTTGGAACTGCAACCTCCATCCCACCAACACAATTCTCCGTCCAAAATCCACAAAACCGAAATCCCTTCGGCTCACAACGAAAAGTTGCAGCTCAGGGAAGTGCAGAGTGAGATCAGTTCGCTGGAGAACCGCATCATGCTGCTGAAGCAACAGTAAGCACGCGAGAAGATGCTCATCAACAAGAACCGCTAGCGCACCAAAGAGGTCATAGATAAGAAGCTCACCGTTAACGAAATTCAGAAGCTTGTAAGCATGGCCAGCTATGCAGAAAGAACGCGATACTAGCAAGGACGCAGAAAAGGTTGAGCTGCTCAAGAAGCGCAACCAGCAGATGAAGAGCTAGCACGAACGAGAGCTCAACACCATTCTTAAGGCTTGCTACCTCGTGAAGTTAGATTAGGCACGCGAACTCAAGAGCCTGTCAGCTGCGCATGAACGCAAGATCAAGGAGATTCGAGGCGAGATTTACGAGTAGAAGAAGGCTAAACATTAGCGCATACATAACCTCAGCGAGCAGTCCAAGGAACGCTACCGGGATTATTGGCGTAAACGACTCTCCTAATTGTACAGTTCCCACGAAAATACGGCACAGTAAGCAGCTCAGAAAAGTGAGTAAAAACAGAAGTACCTGAAGAAACTTGAAGAGTAGGAAATTAAAATGTTGGAACGCATCAACAAGATCCACGAGAAGTCGGTGGAGACCAAGAAGGAGTACATCACTGCTCTGAACATTCCCGTCAAGGAAATTGGTGAGCTCATGAGTAATAGCAACAGTGAAAAGGAGAAGTAGAGGGGTGATAGGCTCAACAGCAGCATGGACGATTATCGCACTATCAAGGCTTAAACGGAGTTTCATACGCATCGGTAATCGATGCCGGTGGTGCATAACTCCACCAATGCGCCGCTCAGGTTGCCAAAGGCAAACCTCAACTAAGCCAAGCTCCGACACATCCTCAACTAGCTCAAGCGTACTGAACACCTTTCGGACCAAAAGTGACCTTTGTCGGCAGCCTTGAGTGTAATATATTTGCCGCCGAACCGTTTATATGGCAGAGAGATAGCTGCAACCCGTTGCACAATTCGCTGGAAAGTTGTTCCGCATTCTGCAGGTACCTCCACATTGGATTATGGCAGGACCCCAAGAACGCATCAGTGATAGAATGGTGTGTCAGTCGGAGAGGTTTCGTACTTCATAACATCGAGCAGCTCGAGAAGCAGGTGCTCCCGGAGTACTTTAGGCATAGCAAGTACAGCTCGTTCGTGCGCCAGCTCAACATGTACGGCTTCCACAAGCTACGTACCTCGGCAGAATAGAATATTTTCTGCCATTCCCAGTTCACCTCCCTGGATAGGTACATGCGGGAGAAATTCAGCGAACAGCTATGGAAAATTCAAAGGAAGGGTGGCCGCCACGCTCACTTCGCCGACGAGAACGTGCTCCCGATAGCAACACCCAAAAACACCTAGCAGCTGATCGAAGAATTAGTTGAAGGTGTGCGGGAGCAATCCCTTGATCCAAGGGAGCAGCGTATATTGGTCTTTCGGATGCGCAAGAGACCGTAATATCGGCAACTATCTGGTTCCAAATTTCTGGAAGACATCTACCACAAGCTTGGCATCTCACGGCAGAATGACGGCCTTTCAGAGCTCTCTATAGAGGAGGAAATAGAGTGCAGTGAGCGAGTCTGCCTCCCATTAAAGTCTTTGGCTCTGTTACAGAGCTAATTGCTACTTCGGAAAAACTCGGAATATTTCGGAAACGATGAAATTTGACTGCCAATGCCTACCACTTATCGATATTGAATGTTTTGATCAAACTAAGAACGGTGCCAAGTCGATGCGTAGCGGAGTGCGGTTGTAGGCATATACACCTCCTCTGCTATACTGTAGCAGTAGTTCCATGTTGCGGTAGTTGTAGACTGCCAGCTGCGTGTCTCCCGTTTTGTGGAGTGGTGCCAAGACTCGCATGATCCACTCAGAATCGATTCGTCCGTAATTCTCGCGAATGAGATCATTGAAGCATTCTGAGTTATCATCGTGAATGGGCATGTACACAACATGATCGAACTGACCGTGCTTGGAAGTGTAAGGGAAGTTATGATCATCGTACACAGTGAATTCCTTGTGAGAGTATTCCACCAATCGGAAGGTATTATTCACTTTTGAGCCGATACCCAAGTAGATAGAGCAAGTTCGGTCGGTCTCATTCAACATCTGCAGAGCCTCGTCAATGTTGGTGGCAAACTGCATGACATCACGGATAGCATAGTTCCAGGGCTTGCCAAGTCTTGTTTCGTTTTCATTTGTGTTTTGCTTCCTAACCTTTTCTCCAACACCCACAACCGGTGAAAAACCAGTGATACTGCCAACAAAGCCTGCCCATCCGACATTGGCAAAGGGTTGAGAACCCTTTTCGTTGGAGTGGTATACCACAACAATTGGATAGTTGTTCAGCGGAGCATTGGTATCCCAGTCGAGTGCCCTCAGATGAAGCAGATCACCATTGATGGTAGCATTGCCCCAAGCCCCAAGAATCGAACATCCAGCTTTGGTGTATTCGGGGATCATGTTGATTTCCACGAGCGCATTCCTGTCGATGTTGGCACCTTCAGCGATTCCATCTAATTCTGCCTGGAACCTAATAGGAGTGTATTTACGAGTAACGAGCCCATTGAATCGGAGAATCCAACGCAAGACTTGAACCGTTGCCTTCTTAGCAGAAGGTTGAAGCCACTTTGGCAGTTTTGTTATCAATTTCAGCTCCTCCTCAGCGTGCTCCTCCACGTAGTGAAAATACGCATTGACGATAGCGTGGATTTCGTCAGACATCAGCTGCCCATAAGCCTTGCCCATCTGGAAGGCATTCCCTGTGATGTTGATGATTTGCATGAGTTCTCCATTGTTGTCGATCGTGTATTTCTGACCATGTGGAACCGTCTTGTTGAGGACTGGTCGAATGGTTCGAATTGGAATGTTATTGATTGTGCCCTCGCAGACATAACACTGGACAGACCCAAGAACTGCAAGCAGCAGAAAAGCCACCACTGCAATATTTGTTTTGCCCATTCCACAATCAATGTATTATGGGAGATTAACTTGCAATCGTAGGTGATGATGGTTTGCAATATCGTGAGGATAATATGCAGTCCAGTATATTGCCCACGGTGAAGGTTGAAGGCAAATCGGTATCAGGAGCCAATTGTGATTTCAGCTATTCGTCATGTTCTTCTTCTCCCGCCACAGCCCTATTCAATCTTAAATTGCTTAAGAACTTTGAGCTTCATGACTTAATAATTTTAACTCCGTAGCGATTGTTCCATATGAGCGACCGGTTAGTGCAGCATCAACAGCCCTACGGCTGCGAGCCAGAAACCTCCAGTCGATTGAGCGTCGAAATCAAGGCAATCACGTGGGAGAAGGACAGCCATGGCCTGTTCGACTACGAATCGAAGAGCTGCTTCCATACAAAATTCAAGGTTCGGCCAAGTGACCTTTACATCTATCGAGGCCCCCAGAGTAACTATTGATGTTAGTTAGGTCCGTTTGTCACGCTAGCCAACAACGAGCAACAGCAGCAGAAATGCACCGGTTAGAATAGTTCGCTCATCTCGAAACTCAAGCTGCGCCACTCGCAGAACCACCAATCTAGGGTTGAACTGTTGGCGAACCCCCAACCAACACCCCCGAAGAACCAGGACAAACTACCAACTGAGGAAAGCGGGTCGGGCTCTACCGAAGACATCCACCTGATCGTTCGAAGCTTGAAGAATGCCGATGGTTCCAGCCGCGGCCATCTGGTAGAAACCGGATAGCAACTTCGGTTGGGTCGTATGGTCTATAACGTCATCGAGCAAAAGACTGGCTCTTAGGTGGAGTATAGCGAGACCTCCGTTAATTCTTACTTCAAGAACAACACTCGCTTTGAGGAATCAAGAAGTGCCGAACCAGGTGCTAGCTGCAAGATTTGCATGGATGAAAGTGACACTAACGAGAACTTCTTACTCGCTCCCTGTCGATGTATTGGGTCGTGCCAGTATGTGCATCTCAACTGTCTGCGAAGATGGTTGGACTCAAAGGTGAAAAAAGAGGTGGTTGGAGGCACCCTCTGCTATAACTTCGATAAATTCGAGTGTGAGATTTGTAAGGCTGAGCTTCCTCGCTACGTTATGCGCAACGGTCTGCATGAACTTCTGAAGATCGATAGACCCCATGGAAACTATATGATAATTGAGGAGTGCAGTAAGCAACGCAAGGATCTTATTGTGCTGCATAACATCCCGTCGGATGGTATCAAAATCGGCAGAGGGCACCAATGCGATATTCGAGTCACCGATATCAGCGTATCAAGACTCCACGCGTTCATCAAGCTCATCGGAGGCAAGTTCGTTCTCTTCGACAACGAATCAAAGTTCGGCACGCTGGTGAAGCTGCGCAAGGACTGTCCCATTAGCTTCGATAAGAAGGCTTTTCAGATCGGTCGCACTATCCTGACAATTAAGCTCAAGGCCAAAGCCATCTGCAGCGAGCCCATGGAGGTTTAGTAGAACAAGTGATTTGCTACTTTCAACGCAACTGGAGCTGTCCATATCAAACTGTTCGCTATAATTATATCACAGTTGTCTAATGTCCACTCTCGAAGAAATTTCTGAAGACCTTGAACGCGAACTTTCTACATTCAACAAGGCTATTGAGGGCATGAGAAAACGGACCATCGATGAGAGGAGGCTTGCCATTCCTCAGTATAAAAGTCGCATCAGCAAGATCAAGAACCTCATCGAAACGTTTAACTTTCAAATCGATTCCGAGGAAGCTAGCAACCCAAACATTGGACGCTACCAAGCTCAGAGCAGAGAATTTAAGGTAGGCTTGTGGTTTGAATGCAGGCGTCCCTAAAGAAGATCGAACAGCAAGTGTAGTACCTGAAATCTGAGGGCGTTAAGCAGGACGACCTATTCAAGGGTGCAAAGTCTGCAGGAACCAACGAAGCTTTGGTGATAGACCCCAACACTCGCGATCGAAAAGAACTCATCCAGCTGGGCAAGGAAACTCAGAAGCAGGGGATGGACGCCCTCGATCGTATTGAGAAGGACATTAATGAGATGGACCAAATTGGTGTGGAGGTGCAGTTGGAACTCAACAAACAAATTGAACAGTTGGACCGTATCTACGACACCGTGAAGGACACTGAGACGACGCTCAAGCGAGCCCAAAAATATGTGCGGTACTTCGCTCGACAGGTTTACACAGACAGGTGTCTGATGGCCATGATCGTGCTGATTGTGATTGCCATCGTTGTGATCATCATTCTGTCGGCTGTGGGAGTCGGCAAGGGAGCGTTTAACCTTCCAGACCAGGTGAAGGCGTGAGTGATGGTGCATACGCATACCCGCATACTGTTTATGTGTGATATCAGATCAATATATGCCAGACCTCGTAGGCGGTGATCTCGAATACTGTCGTATCCGACCCTTCTGGTCTTGGGAAGAAATTCATATCTGGGAAATCGAACGGGTCACCAGGCGTTGTAACTTTCTTGCAGTAGCCTCTATTCAACTTGTCGACTCCAAGTTGCTGAAGTCCGAACTATGGGCCAGTCTTTGGCTCGTGTTGGGTGGGATAGTTGCATCTTCCGTTGAACTTCGCAATTTTATCGTAGTTCGAGTTGAGAAGGAAACTTTTGGTCTTTCTGTTATCGACATAATTATTCGTTTTACACCATCCGTTTTCCGTGAATCCCCCGTACACCCCTCCTTGTTTGAGTTGGATCAGTACCAACAGGTTTCGACGTTCATCGCAAGCAGAGTGGAACATCTCTACGGTCTTCCCGTAACCCTCGAAGATATAGATCGCGTTCTTGATGGTCACTCCTACCTGCTGGAAGTAGCTCAGCAGTTTCTGTTGCATGCCATTCTCCATAACTATGCGGGAACCTTTGAAAAGCTCTGTACTGCTGACGGTACTGTATTGTGCAGGCAAGGAGATACTGGTTGGAGGGTTCGTTGGCTTGTTAGGAGGAGGCATCGAATAGTTATTGCTGTAAGTGTTGATACTTTGTTGTGGTTGTTGATACCCGCTCTCCGGTCGTTGTTGTCGATTCGGGTACTCTTTTTCGGCTGTTTTCCTGGTTTCGACAGGAGCAACGACAGCCTTTGTGCTGGCTTACTGTAACTGTTTTGTCAGCTCTCTGAGTTTGGTGATTTCATTGTCCTTCTGTAGGATATCGTTGCTTAGCGCTCGTACTTCCTCCCGGTATCTCTGGTCGTTAGCTGGTTAGGGTCTTCTGCTCAATTAGCCATACT
>ERZ724508.967-NODE-967-length-18556-cov-5.716556_pt1 | contig 18556 bp, 18 predicted proteins | sample MGYA00376041_ERZ724508 | MGnify/ENA primary metagenome ERZ724508 (study PRJEB28724, sample SAMN07190887) | wastewater metagenome | isolation source: effluent of sewage treatment plant in Hong Hong | place: USA: Christiansburg, Virginia | collected 2016-03-01 ...
TGCGGAACATTAAGCTCCGCGGCGATCTTGTCAGCCACTGGGCCGTACTGTTTGATAAAGTCGTCTTTACTCATTGGTTATCCTATTTAGGTTTAGCGGCTTGCTCAGCCTGCCACTTGCGGTATGCCGCCCATTCCTCCTGAGTGCCTGTATAAAGGTTAGGCATCTTTGGGTTAACCAGCGGAGTTGGCTCAGGGCCGAATACAAAGTCCTTCTTGTCCAAGCGTCCTTCGCCTGTGTTCCACTTAGCCTTAATGTCGCTTAGTGTGAGTAAGGCGATAACAGGCTCGTCTGCATCGTTGCTGCCCACCACGTAGAACTGGGGCTGCCCAGCAGCGGTGTCCTGCATCTGACCGACACGTACGTTGCTCATGTTGCGCTCGGAGGCCAGCCCCGATACGGCAATGTCGAAGGCCTTGTCAATGTTCTTAGTGTTAACTCCACCCACCTTGAAGTCCTCGGAGCGCCCTGCCGCAACCCGCAGGTCAGTAGCCCCTTGTGTGCGAGTCCAGTGGTAGCCTGCTACGACGGAGAGGCCGGGGGCAGCCTGCTTAGCCACCTTGACACCTGCTTCAATGTCAACCCCGGCAGGCACGTAGGCGGTGATGGTACGGGCCAATCCCGCCGGGTCTTTGACGGCGTAGTCCCCGGTAACGAGGTTAGCTGCGTGCCCAAGCCACAGGCTAGAGAACCCTTTGGTCGTAAGCTCCGATGCGACCTCTGCCTCTCGCTTAGCAGGCGGCGCTTTCGTGTGTTCCTGCACGGCAGCGTCGAACGCAGCCGCCTTCCAAAGTTGACCCTCTCCTGTGCGGTTAGCTATGGCGTGGTACTTGGACATGAAGCTAGCGTACTCTCCTGAGTACAGAGAGGCGACGGCCCCTTTGTCCCCGCCGCCTGCTTTCAGGAGCGGGACGTAATACTGGCCGTATGCGGTAGCCATGAGGTCAGCGTTGCCGGAGCGGATAGCGTTGCCGATGGCGGACTCTACGATCTCCTTGTGCGCCGTGTCTACCACAACGTCAGCTATGCTAGCTCGGTATCGGTTCAGGGTAGCCTCTGCCTTTTCCTTCTCAGCAGGAGGCACCGACTGTGCTTGCAGCCGCAGATGGTCGAAAAGGTCTTGTCGCTCTTTGTTCTCCATACGGTAGACAGAAGAGAAGTCGCCCTCCGAGAACTGCTTAGCCACGCCGTCAAGGTGCTGGATGCGGAGAATCTCCTTGTCCTCCCCCTTGGAGGTAGCGGCCGCCTTGGCGAGTGCGGCTACCCGTTGGCGCTCATTGGCCTTTAGCTGGCGCAGCTCCATCACGGTAGCCGCGTTTCCGATCAGCCCATTGTAGTCCCCAGTCGCCTGCACGTACCTGTCATCAATGGCCTTAGCTGCTGCTAGGATAGCCTCTTCCGTTACCTGTGGGTCATCGGCCATCCCAGAGAAACGGGCCACATCAGCTAGCACATCGTCGGGGAGGTTCAGCTTGGCGCGGGCGCTTGCTGCGGAGTATGCACGCTCTACTACTCCCTGTTCTTCTGGGTTCAGCTCGTCGTACTTGTGGCTCTCCTTGAGAAGACGGTATGCCGCGAAGTTGCCAGAGTTGATGGCCCGTGCAGCGGTACGTGTGATGAGCTTGAAGTGCAGCTTGGCGTCCATTTCTGGAGGCTTAACTAGCATCTGTACCGTCTGCAAGCTACGGCCGCCTACGTCCCGTTGGTCGGTGGTGCTGCCGGGCTGTCGTGCCGCTGCGTCTACCGAGCCCACTCCTGCCCAGCCAGAGGTTAGAGCAGACTCTTGCGCATCCTCGTACTGCTCTTGGGTAAAGCGGATATGCTCCTTAGCCTGCGCCTTTAGCACCTGAGGCAGGGTAGAGCTGATCTGCTGGGACAGCATCATGTCGGTAACAGCGTCACCTGTGTTAGCCTTGGTGATTGCCGAGGTGGCGTACTTGCTGAACTCCTCTGCCGACAGCTTGCGCAGCTCTGGCATGTTGCTCTCAATATCAACTGCCACCGAGTTGGCCTTGGCCGCAGCGGTGTAGGCCCGCGCCCCGTCAACTAGGCTAGTGCTTCCAAATAGCTTGGAGAACCAGGGCTGCTCGTCCACAATCTCCTGAATGGCCTGCCCTGAGGCAGCCTTCTGCATACCCTGCACGTAGGCAGCGGTGCGCTCAGCCTCCAAGTGGGGCTTGATGGCCTCGCCGCCTAGTCGGGCTAGCACTTGGAAGGTAGGGTCGGGCTGTGCGTCAGGCACCTGCAAGGCCCGAGCGGTAAGCTGTGCCCCACCGCCTGAGGCGTTGTTGCGCAGGGCCTGCCGCTGGCCTGCTTGAGTCTGGGGCACACCGCCACCTCCCCGGCCTGCGAAGGTGACGGTTTGGCCTAAGCCTTCGGTTGGTGCGCCTAGTGTGTTGTCTTGTGGCATTAGCGCCCTCCAGTAATTGTACGTTGACGGCCACCAGAGCCAGAACCATCAGGGCCTGCCCGGTCAGCGAAGGCGTCATAGCCGCCGCTTCCAGAGAAGAACCCACCCATATCGGATAGCGTCTTGCCGCTCTGCCCAGAGAGAATGTCGGAGAAGAGGCTGCCGCCGCGAACGCGCTTAACCGCTACGTCCACGCTGTAGTCTAGGTCGTCAGAGATTTCGCTAGTGTCCAGAGAGTCCCAGCCTGATTGCAGAATGTGCTTCTGTCGCTGCTGGGCGTCCCAGTCCCCCTGCTTCATGGCCGTGTCTGCACGCTCTTGGAGGCGTGCAATGCGCAGGGCTGTAGTACCGGCCACCAAGTCGGCTACGCCGCCTGTAATGCCCGATAGAGCCCCGGCAGCGGCCTGTGCGCCCGCCTGCTCTGCGAAGGCGATCTGCTGCTCGAAGTTGTCGTTGGTGGCGCTGTCGCGGGCGCGGCGGTAGTTGATCGCAGCCGCCTCAGCCTCGCTGCCCATGTTCTCAAGGGTGCGCTGGTTGTTGATCGACTGGTTGTAGCGGGCAAGGGAACCCCTCGCCGCCTTCAGCTTGTTGTTCGCCCCGCGCACCAAGTTGTTAGCGTAGGCGTTGGCCTCGTTGACAATATTCTGCGCGTTGACGTTGGCCTCTTCGATGACTCCAGCACTGATGCCCATAATGGCCTTCATGCCGAAGTCAGCAGCGGCTGCATACGGGTTAGACATGCTAGCTCCTTAAAAACGTTGCACTCTGTTAAAGAATTGACCAACCCACTCAAGGGCTGTGATGGTAAACGGATACCAGCGGCGTGCTGCAATGCGCAGGCTGTACTCACGCACCTCCCGGCCGACCGGGATAGAGTGCTGCCCTGTGCTGATGGGCTCGATGCCGATCAGGTTGTCAGGGTCGCCAAGGATACGCCCATTGAACTCAACCTCGTCGGGAGGAAGGTTACGGTACGTTACGGCCCACTTGAAGCCTGTCGTTTCCTTGAAGGCAGCGATCAGCTTGGTGACGGTTAGCCGCCCGCTGATGATGGCCTTGCCCTTGCTGTCCCGCATGAACGGGTTAGTCGGAACGAAGTAGGCGTCGTTGGTAGCACCTACCGTCAGGCCGGGTTCACCGGGATAGCTAGCCAGCAGGGTAGCCGAGTTCTCCAAGGCAGCGCCAGTGAATCGGCGGGCACTCGTCGTGTCGAAGGCAGCAGCCCAGCCCGTGCCGCTAGTAGTGGTCACTGAGCCTGTACCTGCCAGCACCTGCGCCCAAGGGCGGTGGCTATCGAGGTAGGGCTTGCTGCTGAGCAGCGTGGTAGTCGGCAGGAAGTCTGCCACCACGTAGAACACGCCAGCGGAGTCCTCACGGATTGAGTATATCTCGATACCGTCTGTCACTACGCTCATGCCCACGATGTACCCGAGCACCGCGTTAAAGTCGCACCGGCTCCAGCTATCCATCTTGCGCCCATCGGCCTTGTCTAGATAGGCGAAGGCGTAGAGGGTGCTGCGTGCCCCGGTAGTCCGGGAGAACAGCAGGCTCGGGGAGCCAGTGGCGCTGACCATTTCGATGATGCCCCCAGCAAGGTAGTTGGCAAGCTGGCTCGACGCCGGGAACGACTCAGGGCTGTTCTCTGCCTGACCTGGCTGAATCTGGTGCACGCTAGATGAGCTAGCCCCACGCTTGGCGTAGAGGATAAACCCGCCTGCCCCTACTGGGCTAGCGTCGGCAACGGCTGCGTAGTTCGACATGACAGCCATGTTAGCCGCTGTCGGGGACATAGCCACGTTGCCTTGGATGATGTACTGGCGCTTGGTGCCAAACAGCACAAGGTCTTGGTCGTACAGGGTGCTGTACTTCAGCGTGTCATCCTCGCTGCCTGTGGGCTGCATTTCGTATGGGTCGTTAGCAGGCAACGTTAGCACCGTGCTGCGGAAGAAGTTGAGGTAGTCCTCAGTCTTGCTCACAGCCAGCACGCCCCCACAGCCTACTAGAAGCCGGTTCTGGAATGTGCCAAGGTACGATACCTGCCGTCCTACGAAGAAGGGTGCAGGGGCGCTGTCCGAGTCCCCGGCTGTGGATACTGAGAAGGTCGGATGGGTGCCCGCAGTTATAGAGTTCAGCAGGGTGGCCGAACTGGCGATATAGAAGTTGCTCCCAGACACCGTAGCGTAGAACAGCCCACCAGTTACGGCGTGCTCAACTCCTGCCCCCTCGACCCAAGTGACCTCAGTGTAGCCCGTAGTCACCGACTTGTCCTTGGCTACCGCCTTCAGGTAGAAAGCCTCAGCCGCGTTACGGCTGCGCACCTTAACCACTTTGCCTACGAAGTGCACAACGCTGGTCTTGTCAACGCTCTCAATCTCGTCGGCTACGCCACGAATCAGGCTACCGTCACCGCCGTCATCGACCTCAAGGGACTTGACAAGCAGGGCGTCAGGGAACACGATGTGGGAACCCACTACCGTGGTGCCCGTAAGGCCAGCCGTTACGAGCTGGTTAGCTAGGGTTAGGGCGATAGCGTCAGGCTGCACTGCGGCAGTCGATGTGCCAATCCACTGGGTCACTGCTCCGTTGTAGGCGTTAACCCGGTCGTTAACCTTCTTGGTGTAGTCAGGGTCTGCGGTCAGAATGTCCGAGGTGTCTAGCACCCCTTGGTAGCTGGAGGTCGGAGTAGTGTACGTGGTCGTAACCAGCGTGTTGTCCTGCTTGCGCACCTTGACGGTGTACTTGCGGCTGAACGCACCACCCCGCACCCACACTACGGCGCGGGCGAAGTTAGTCGTGGTGTTCCAACGGTCAGTGGAGGTGCCGCTCATGGGCACACCGTTAGCGGCTAAGAATACGTACTTGCCTACCCCGGTCAGGGCGGCTACCCCGTTGGAGGTGAGCGTGTCTAGGGGAGCGTCCACCGCGTTGCGGGTGTAGGTCAGGAATACCTTGTCCGTGCGGCAGTAAGCGATAATCGGAGGTAGCGTTGTTGAGCCTACCTTAGCCTCTCGACGCACCAGCAGGGTGTACTCCTTGCCGTTAGTGTCGAAGTCGCGGCTAGTCCAGTTGTCCGTGTCGGCTTTAATACTGGACAGATCAGCGTGGGTCAGTCCGGTAAGTACCTTCTCTGCAACCCACTCCGAGCCGTGCCGTCGTGTCAGCCCGTTAACAGGGTCACTCCAAAGGTTCACCTGTTCGGTGTGTTGGCCTTCGGAGCGGTCTTGTGGGACTTGTTGTGAAACCCCGCGCAGCAGGGAAGCATAGCTGTTAGCTACTTTCATGTCAATACCTCAATGCGCGGGTAACGCTCTTGATGCGCTGGAGGCGCACGTTGTTGTTCAGTAGGTTGACGCTGGCCTGTCGGGTCTGCTCAGCGTTAGCTTGCATCCGAGCCATCTTCCACTCTTCGGTCAGCTCTTGCCTGCGGGAGTTATCCGCATCGTACAAGGACTGGAAGCGCAGGACTGTCTCAGCCGCCACGTAGTCGTTCATCACCGGGGGCAGGTCATCGAAGGGGACTAGCCGGGTGATGGTGCCAGTGACCTCTTCCGTGATAACGTAGGTGCGGTTGCGGGTGTCATACAGGCGACTGCCCCGCTGTACAAGCCAAGGCTTAGGCTGCTGGCGCACCAGCGTATCCGTAGTGCGCACGCGCGAGTCCCAGCTAATCGCGTCACCGGGGAGCTGCATGTGCCCCGTGGTGGGGGCTGGCTGCAAGGTCATGGCCTCTTTGTTGAACCACCAGCCCGGTGACTGCAAGCGCTTGTTGGCAGCGTCTAGAGCCTTCAGTGCAGAGCCCCTGTACACATGCGGCTCGTTCAGGGTGTTCAAGGGAGCTTCGCCAAGGGAGGCTAAGCATTCATTCACGACTTCGAGGGTTGTAGCCATGCGGCCTCCAAATGCGAAAAACCCCCTCAATGCCGAAGCAAAGAGGGGGTAAGGTTTGTAAGTTACAGAAACAAGGCCCCGCTTGCGCAGGGCCAAGGGTCTGGAGCCTATCAGGGCTTGAGGATAACCCCAGAGAACTCGGCGCGGTTAGGCGTAACGCCGTAGGCCAAGTGGGCATCCACAAACCAGTTCTTCGTGACCTTATCCCAGAACACGTCAGTGGTCAAGGGGATAGTCTCACCGGCCAGCAAGGCGCGGGGAGAGAAGGCGCAGGCAACGACCTTGCTGAAGTCACCGTCATAGGCGTTGCTGTTGTCCGAGTTGGACAGCAGGTGGCCGGTGATGGTCTGACCAGCCGGGAAGTCGGTGGAGCGAACCACGGGCACACCGTAAGCCTTCAGGAGGTGAGCTTGGATGTTCGTACCTTCAGAGGTCTTGTAGGTACCGTCGATCAACTGCTCGTTCTGCAACAGGGTGTAGAACTCAGCGGGCTTGACCGCAATCACAACGTCATCGGTACGAGGATCAACGTCCTTCTCTTCCATCTTGACGAAGAGGTTAGCCACAGCGGCGTAGAGCTTGGCCGGGTCGAGGGCATCGCCACCAGCTCCGAGGATTTGCTGCGAGCCACCGAAGTGACCAGCGGGTTTGCCAGAGGCACCGGCACCCTTGTAGGTGGACTCGGTGAACAGAGCGGCCTTGATCGCTTGGATGAAGAACGACTGATCGGTGAACTTGGCAATCTTCTTGCCGTGCTCCATACCGATTTCCTTGCGGGCATCGTAGGAGGTCTGGAAGGTTTCCAGCAAGGGCAGCACAGCGCGGGCCAAGATCACCGTGTCAACGGTCAAGGTGCGCTTTGCGAAGTCGGTGCCAGTACCATCAGGGGTGGTGCCGGGGGTAGCCTTCTGGAGGGTCGATTCACCCACTGCGAAGTTGGTGATAACCGAGGTGCCCTTCACGGGGCGCACAGGAATCATGCCCCTCAGGGCCGACTTGCGCTCAATGGTGGATTCGACAACGCCGGTGTACTCTTCGAGGTGAAGAGCGGAAACGGTGCCAGCTTGGTTCGATTGACCGGGGCGTACAATCGAATAGGTATCGTCAAGTGCCATGACTTTCTCTTTCTTTAGTTGGTTAAGATAACAAGCCCGCGCCATGAGGGCTTGGTTCTTGTACTACAGGTACTGAATGGGTTAGCCGCGATAAGCGGAACGGCGCTGCTGCAAGGCGGCGTATTCTCGGCTGCCTTCCAAGCGGCCACCCAGCTTGGCGTTCAGGCGGGACACCTCATCGGCGTAAGCTCGGGGGCTGAGCGGGCCGTTAACCGCGCTGTCGTTACCACCACGGCCAGCGTTAGGCGCTGGGTCACGGGGATTGATAACGGCGTTGTTAGCACGGCTGTAGGCACCGAGCAGATACTGCACTGCTCCCTTAGCGGCCAAGCCCCCTTGATTCAGCAAGGCGTTAACCTGTGCCTTCTCTTCCGGGGTGGCGTTGGCAGCGGCCCATTGCTGGACGGCCTGCCACTGCTCTTTGCCGCCCGCCTCTTTGTGCACCAACTCTGCGACCTGAGTGGCCTTGGCCTTCTCGTTCTCTTGGGTACGGGCAAACGCAGCCTCGCCCAGAGCGACGAACTGCTCCCAGCCTTGCACACCCTTAGCGGCCAGCGTGGCCTTCAGGATGGTGAAGTCCCCGTTAGACGCAGCCTTCATGGCCGGGTGCTCGACACCGAGGCCAGCCTTGCCCATGAAGGCGAGCGCCATGTCGAGGCCAACGTCCCCTGTGGGCTCGTACTCAACAGGTGTATCTAGCACGGGCCCCGTCTTGGGCGGCTCTACCTTGGGGGCAGGGCCATCCGCAGGTGCGCTATCGGGGATGATGATCGAGGTGTTGCCAATCTGGCTTTCCTCGTTGTTGGGGTTCGGGTCGCTAACGGGTGCGGTTACAGAATCGGTCATGCTTGTCCTTGTGTTGCTGCTGCTTCCCCAGCGGCGGTTGCTACCTGCTGGGCCATTTGTTGCTCTTGCTGTGCCTGCTGCACTTTGGCGAATTCGGCGTCGGTCATAATGAACTTGGTGAGGTCAACCCCACGGCCTTGGCCTACGAAGGCGGCTACCTCTTCCCACTTCATGCGGGCGGCTAGCTCGGGTGGCACACTGGTCACTGCCGCCATGTCGCCCATTGCCAAGCGGAAGTTCTCCAAGTCACCGTTACGGCTAAGGGCGTCAAGCCCCGTCACGATGGTAACGTCGAGGTCTGCCCCGGAGAGGTTCAGGTCGATAGCTGCGAACAGCCACTCTGCCACCGGCTTCTGCAAGCTAGCGGCCAGTGTGGAGTACACGCTACCATAAGCTGTCTCCAGCTCCTGCGCGGTGAGGCGTACCTCTTCGGTAGTCACACGCTCTGCGTCCCGAATAACGGCACTGCCCATGAGGAACCCTCGGGCAATGCGCTTCTCGTACTTGTCGTTAACTTGGTCAGCGACTTGGATGGCGGCTGGGTTGCCACCTTGGCTAGGCGCAACATCAGTAGGCAAGCCCGGAAGGGCATCACCGTTTTCACTGGCATTCAGATCATCAATGCTGGTAACGCCGTTAGGGTTAACCATCCACCTGTACTCTGTGCCCAATACGCCACCATCCACGACTGACTCACTCAGTACGCTACAGGCCTCAAGGTCGCCTATGTACTCTTCGACCAAGCCTGTGCCGTAGTCCGACTCGTCTGCCAAGTCCCACGTAATGACCCGGTAGGGGCAGCGGTCTTCGGGCCACTTGCCGTCAAACTCTTTGGGGAGCTTCTTCTCGTCAAGCCACTGGGTCATGGTGTAGGAGCCGTTGTCCTCACGCTTGACCCACTTGTACAGGAGAACCTCTTGTTCTTCCTGATACTGGCTGCGGTAGAGCTTAACAATATCCTTGTCTAGCTCGTCGAAGCACACCTGCTCTCGAATGACGAGGTGCAGGATGCGACCCTTAATGTCGCGCTTGACTACCCACTTGCGCAAGCCGATAACCCGCATGGCTTCCTTCTCAAGGAATAGCAATGCGTTGCCCGTCACGATGAGGTGGCGCATGACTTGGAACAGCTTAGGGCGCTGCCCTGAGTTGTCCAGTGCGGCTACTGCCTCGCGCTCACCGTTGGCCAGGAAGCTGTTAAGCTGTACCTCAGTGAGGCGCATCTTCTCCGCTTGCTGCTTGGCCTTCTTGCCGGGCTTCAGCTTGACGAAGGGGCGAGAAGGGGCGAACATGGCTAGCATCAGCTTGTTGCTCAGGTGGTTGACAGCCTGTGCGCCGATACTCTGATAGTCGTGGGAGTCATCCGTGTTAACCTCATCGAAGTTAATCGGGTACATCACCTTAGCGATAGTGAGGGCAGCGTACCGCTCCAAGCGAGTGAGCATACCCGTTCGCTTACCATCGCAGGCTGTCCACATCTGTGATGCGGTACGGTATGTCATTGCTGCTCCTAAATGTTAACGCCCGAGCCAGCGCTGCCTACCCCGAAGGTCTGACGGCGACGGCGGGATGCCGCAGAAGCTGTCTCGACGGGAGTACCGCCGATCTGAACATCAGCATTCTCCAATGGCTTGTCGAGCGCATCGGCTGCTGCTGACTCTGCCGCATTACGTGCAGCAGTTTGTTCCTGTTGTCGAGCTGACTGGGCTGCTGCTTCCTGAGAAGCCTTCGCAGCTTGCTGTGCGCTAGCACGGACTGCACTAGCTTGCTCTTCTGCCGCACGCTCCGCAGCATCTGCTGCTACGTCGGCACCAGTAACCTTAGCTACTACTTGTTTGAGATACCCCATGATCTACCTTTCTGAAGAATGACCGAGTTAACGGAGTGAAGCCAGATTCCTCGTAAGCCTTGCCTACAATGTTTACTGGCGAACTGTCTGCTGTTATCACACCAACACAGCCTAACCTCCCAGCGATAGCTACTAAGGCTTCTGGTAAGGCTTTCAGAGAGCCTCCCTTATACAGCTTAAGGACGAGCCACTCTTGGAGTAGACTCTTCGTACTGTACCAAGGAGTGACTACTTCTGTCATTACTAGGTAGCCTTCTACTACATAGGCTTTCCCAGCAGCTACCTCTCCCATGATTGCTTCGTAGGATTTCTCGAAGTCAACAGCTACTGCCCACTCGTACTGCTTGGCGTAGCACTCGAGGCCGTGCAACGCATTATAGATGCTGGGCTCGTCTGAGGAATTGGCAAGGCGGGTCATTGGTTTACCTCCACCACATAGCCGTTGCGTAGTTCCTTTAGCACTGCTTCTACGCCTAGGGCATATCCGGCTTGCAAGGGAGTTACTGTTTCGGTTATTCGTAATGTAGAGAACTTCTTTTCGAGTTGAGCATAAAGGTCAGGGCGAAGCCTAGTGACGATTAGTTCTTTCGGTTGTGTTTGCATGATGTACTACAGGTACTAAATGTTAGCTAAAGAAAAAGTCCGACTCAAGTACTTCCATAATGTCGAGATTGCCCTTGGCAGGGGGCTGGCTGACACAAGGGTAGCGTTCTGCGAACATAGCGGGTGGGTCACAAGCAAGGTACATGGCGACAAACTCCTTGCGGATAATCTCGAAGAGGCGCTGAGCGTCTGCTGCATGGGTGCCGTAGTCATCGTGAATCATGGCTAGAGCGCCTATGCCCTGCTTAGCCGCGTCGGCGGTTGTCAGGTGCAGGTGGGCAGCATCAAGACTATGCACGAAGTTGGGTGCGAGACCGTTGGCGTGGCGGGCAGCATCAGGCTCGTCTGTCTCGGTGAGCACACGAATCTTGACCGGGCCGTGGAGCAGCGTGTTGATGCGGTGCACCTCAGTCTCAAAGTAATCCTGACAGGCAGGGAAGCCAGAGGGCGTAACCCAGTCGATGTGCTTGGAGTCCGTGGCCTTCATAATCTGGCGGGCAGACTTCTTCAGCCAGTCCATAGCCTCCCGGCCCTTCACCACAACGTCACCGATGGCAGGCCATACGGCAGACATAAGCAGGCGGGCTGCTTGACGGTACTGGGCAGGGTCGAACGTTGGGCCTAGGTTCTCGCGGAGGTAGTCATCAATGATGTACTCAGTGGCGGTACGCTCTGTCACACCGTAGGGCGTGGTCATCACGCTGCGCTTCACGGCCTTGCGGCTTACGCCGTGGGCCAGCCACTCGGTCACGATGGCCTTGTCCTCTTCGCCTAGTTTAGGCAGCATGTCCTCTAGGCGCTTGGTAGCAGCCTTGGCAACGTCAGCGTAAATGTCACGCATCACTGCGTTGTCCGTCAGGTTGGTTGCGGCCCCTCCGATTTCGTCTCGGAACATAGCACTAAGATTCTGCAATCCGTTACAGCTTCCGTCCATTGAGATAGGGAGTCGGGACACAAACGTGTCGGGATTCCGAACATAGTCCGCATATTCGAAGGCCCATGCGAGGAACTGTAAGGGGTCGCCTGCTTCAGTCCATCCTGTGTTGTTAACTGGGTCATCTGCGAACGAGACAATAAGATCGCTTCGTTCTTCCACCCACTTGCCTCGATCTTCGAGAGTTGCTTTATCAAAGCCCCACTTGTTAGCGCCTTGCACATGGAACCACTTGCGTGCGTCTGGGTCGTTGACTGGCTTCCCATCTGCGAAATGGATGAGGGCTTTGGACAGATCGCTTCCCTGAGGATTGATTCCGTGAGTGAGCGGGTAGAGGCGTCCACGACTGTCGGCAAAGTACACGAAGTAGATGGCTGGGTACTCTCGGAACATTTCAGCAGCGCGGGTGGCAGCGTAGAAGCGGGAGTACCGGCTACCGAGTAGCTTACGTTGAGTGTGCCACTCGGCTGTCTCTCGTTTCCAAGCCTTGAACTCTGCGAGTTTGTCATGGGGCCACTGCTCCTTGGGTTGCTTAGTCCAGTCCTCCTTGAGCCACTCTGGCTTATGAGGTGCGGGTGTGTCATTAAGACTGACGATTTCCTTAGTGCTGAACTCAGTAGCTATGGCGTACACTGTGTTGAGCATCCGTACATTGACCGCCCATGCTGTGCGCTGGAGGGCGTTGACTGCGGCGTACACTACGGGCATGTCTGCCTCCCGGCCAAGTCGGCGGGCTTGTGCCCGGCCATGTACAAGAGAGGATGCAGCACGCTGGAGTTCTACCGTGTGGAAGCCACCGGGAATGTTCTTGCCCCAGTCACGCGGAGGCTCAACGCAGGGGCCGTACACGGGCATGGTCACAGCCACGTAGGACTTGACCTTGTTGATGTGCTCCATGAGGTCGGGGTGAATCATCACATCGCGGGCATCCCGCTTGTACCCTTGGCGTACCTCGTTGCCGATGCACAGCAGGCCGGAGTCCTCCAGCAGGCCCAGTAGATAGAAGCCAACCTGCTCGCGGCTGCCGATGTTCCACTCGGTAACGTCGATGCCACGTTGCTTGGCCTGCATGGTGAACACTGTCAGGCGATGCCGCTCGTCCTTAGACAGGCGACGGCCCAAGTCCTGCGACAAGGTTTGGTACAGCTCAGGGGCTTCCTCCTTGATCTGGGTGAGGACTAGCTCCCGGTGCACGGTGCGGCCAAGGTCATAGGCTAGCTTGCGGTGGTCGGTGCCCTTGGCCGACATGAGTTCGATGACGGCGCAGCGGACAGCAAGGAAGGCAACGGCTTCGAGGTCGAGCCCCCCGAGCAGGCTAACGTGGGCTTGGCGGCGACCTGCCCGCTTGGCTGTAATGTCGGCCTTGATGGACTCAGCAAGAGGCAGGACGTACTCACGGAAAATCTCCTTAGCATAGGGGTTCTGATCGGCGCGTCCTTGTTCTTCGGCGCGGTTCATAGCATTCTCGGCCCGGCGAATACCGCCGTAGTACATAGTCTCTTCTACTTCTCGCTGTGTCTTTAGCATCAACTGCCTTTCAATAGTTTCAATATAACTGCCATCCACATGGGGTGAGGTGCCATCACAGCAGCGGCATCCTTAACCCCTTGGTTGTACGCGGCTCGCTCTTCAGGCGTCATTGCGGATACCCTTGAAGCGGGGCTCTCGGAGGTAGCCATTGACGGTAATGCCCATAGCCTCCACCTCGATGCGCTTGCCTACCCAGCCGACTGCGGTAATCTCGTCCACCTGCTGCTGGGTCAGGCCGGTGCTGACTTTCTGCACCTTGCCTGCCAGCTCAAATAGCAGGGCCGCTGTGCTCTTGCCAGTCTTAGCCCCCTTGTCAAGGTCGGCCCCGATGACGGTGACTGTCTCGCTAAGCAGGGGCTTGCACTTGATGAACTCGCCGCCCTTGCCGCTGCCCACTTGATAGGTTCCTGCGGAGCGGGCCAGCACGGTGCCATCGTAGGCCCCTGTAGTCAGGGCTTTCAGCCGCTTGGCCTCGTAGGTCGCGGCCTCAAACACCTCGGACAGGTCGCCGTGCAGCGGGGTGAACCGGGGGCGAATTACCTGCCGCCCCAGCAAGGGGGTAAATCCGTCCACCAAGGCCCCCAATCTGGTGCGATAAGGGGTTGGGTAGGGTGCGTCATTGAGCTGCCCCAAAATAGGCGTGGTGTCGAGTTGCCCGTAATCCCACGGCACGCAGTCGAAGGGGACAAACCACAGTTCTGGTGCCGGATACTGGCGACGGAACAGCCCGCTGATTTCGTTGAACTCTAGGCCAAGCGCCCACGCCTCGCCGCAGATGGCTACCCGGCCAGCGTCTTTCAGGGCGGGGTAGGTTTCGAGTAGGTGCTCAGCGATGTGGGCCATGCTCTTAACAGGTTCACCGCTACGCGATAAGGTAATCACATGCTGGCCGTCGTTGAACAGGAACACCGCGTGGCACCCGTCATACTTGGGGCTCAGTACCCAGTCAAGGTCGATGAGCGCTGCCTTAGCCTTGCTGCTCAGCTTGTCGAGTTCGATTGCTTTGTGTACGATGTACTCAGCCACGGATAAACCTTTCATCAGCACTGCGCATAGCGTCGCAGATAATTGTTACGGCCATAGGGAAGGCGGTGTCTGCCGTGAGCTTCTCTTCAAGCTGGGCGTACACATCGGCAAGCCATTCGTCAGGCTTATCCATCGCTTGCATGTAGTCATAGAGGACTTCGGACTTATCTTCAAGGAGATAGTTCTTTCCTCTCGTATAGATAGCGCAGGCTATCGCATAAGAGTCACCGAGATTGGACATGCACCTTCTCCTGTTCTCGCAATGCCAAGTCCAGCTTAGCCAGAGCGTTCCATGCTTCATGGGCCAGATGGCTCAGCTTGCTATCTGGGTCGCTGCACTCACCCATCGCTCGCTTCAGCAGGTGGCGATAACTAGCATCAGCGTAGCGCTCCTGTCCGTTGGGCACCAGCACCCAGCCGCCGGGGGTGTACTTGGCAGCGCCGAAGGTGGCTACCTCAGCCACCGCCCAGATGGCGCGGGCCATATCCTCAATGATTAGGCGGGGCTGTATCTTCCCTGCGTCTACCTTTGCGCCGGGTTCATGCTGCCCTCGCCCTGTTGGGTCTATCTCCATTGTACCTCCGAAAAAGTTTGCAACAGATACAGCCCCGAAGGGCTGGTCTGTTAGTTTGATAGCAAGCTCAGGCGCTTGGCCTTGCTGTTCTGCGTGTAGCGGCTTCGTGCGAAACCCCCGCAATCACCACACTGATACCGAGTGTACTCTCCGGTCTGAGTGTAGGCTTGACCTGAAGCTCGTAGATTAACACTGCCACAGCGCGGGCAACGAGTGTTCTCATCATTGTAGTAAGCAGCCACGTTGGGGTGGCCGATCATGTAAGGACGGAGCTTGAGGTAGAGTTCCTCGGTAGCCGGTACGTCGATGCAGTTGTACTTCTTCATCACACGCCATGCCTTAGGGTTTCCCTTCAGGCACTCAGTCCACAGCTCCATGCCGGGGAACTCAGAGTGTGCGTACTTTGGCGTGTCGGTGAGGTGCTTGCTCAGCCACTCCAGCTTGTTGCTAGTGAAGGCGGCAACGTCCTTAGCCACCAGCATCGTGTCAACGATCTTGATGGGGTGCACCGGGGGCAGGCCCGCTTCAATGAACCGAGCGTTGATCTTCTTGAGGTCGAACTTCTTACCGTTCTGCGCAATGACGATGTCGCAGTCTGCAAGCTCAGCATGCAGTTTAACCAACAGCTCACTGTCATCCCGAGGGTCAGCCATCTTGCTGGTGTCCTCGTACCGTACCTTCTTCTTGCCTAAGTCCTTCACGCAGTAGGAGAGGATTGACCACTCCTTCACGATCTGGTTCAAGCCGATAGTAACTTTCCAAAGCGACCAGACGTAGGCTACGATTGGGCTCGTCTCTATATCTAATGTTTTCACACGGGGCCCATTAGTTTTCATAGGCACCTCGTTTGTGAATGGCTGCTCGTATAACCGTTGTAGATACGCCAAAGGTTTTCGCAAGGTATGCCAGTAGCCTCAGCGTAGGCCAGCCGGTGTACGTATTGCAATTTGCCGTGCCGCCTTACTTGGTGGTACCCCTGTGGTTTGTTAGCTGCAAAGCCGTGGTCGATGCACCCACTCATACTCTACCCCTTTGCGGCTGCCCTCTTTGCCCTTGCAAGTTTGTTTCGTCTTTCACGCTTCTCGTCCTCCGTCTTGTGGGTGGGGTGTAGCCACCCGGTTTGGTTTGTCATGTGACGCTGGAGGTACGCTGCTGCACCGTTGGTGAAGGCTGCTAGGTTAACCACGCCGTAGCGTTTGTAGTTATTCTCTAGCTTGCCGAGCAGCGCGTTGCACCCGTTGTGTAGGGCACCGCGCACTGCGCCTGTCGTATGGTCATGGTCGAGGACTGGCTTGGTGATAGGCAGTTGGCACAGGGCGCATCGGCCACCCTGTTGCACGATCAACCGCTCACGCACCACGCTGACCTCAGTTGTCTTGAGCCGCTGCATTGATAATGTCTGCCTCTCGTACACGTTTCTCAATCTCGAAGTAAGCCTTGGCGAACTCTTCCTCGCCGTCGTTGAATACGTCGAGCGGCCCGCCGGGGTTCATGCAGTCATCCCAGTGCTCGGGCACCCGGCGCATCCACAGCAAGCAGGCCTGCTCCATCAGCTCAGCGAGCCAGCGATCACCGTAGAAGCTGCGGTACAACTCAGCCACCCGGAGGTGGGGGAGAGATTCGTCAGCTAGCAGCTTGCCCGCCGTTACCTCTCCAACCGGCTTGGCCTTACCATCAACCACATACTTAGGCAAGCCCGGTATGTTGTCGGCTGTGTCGCCATGTAGCATCTGCAACCAGAACCACTTAGGCCCATACTGCTTCTCGTTGAACTCTGAGTCTAGCGCCCTGATGTTATACATCAGTTCGCGTTCCCGGTGTAGCGAGAAGGAATGCTGTACCCTGTGCGTGCGGTGGCTCACCCAGTCAAGGTGCGTGCCGGGGAGCATACGCATATCCTTGTCCTGAGTGTAGATGACTACGTTCTCAGGGTCGTTGTATGCGTACCATCCGAAGAGGTCATCGGCTTCCGCTACTGCGGTGGCCTCTACCTCGAAGGGTAGCTGGCCTGACTCCATGTAGTCACGGAGGTGCCGCCAGTTGGCAGGGCGTCGGCTGTTAACCCGCTGCCCTTGGTACGGCTTGACCCGTGCGATTGCGTAGCGGTGGCCCTTGTTACTGCCCGAGGCAGTAAGCAGTACGATGACCCGCTCAGCACCTACTAGCCGCTGCGCTGCCTTGACCTTGTTGACCAGTATAGCTCTCGCTTCTCCAGCATCCGTATCGTCCTTACCGGCGCAGTAATAGGCAAGCCCATCACCGTCAACCAGCAAGATACGTCCGGGTAGTACAGGTACTGAACCCGAAGCCATCGGAGAAGCGCCAGCCGCTGCTGCCATAGCGTTAGCGAACTGGCTAGTCATTAGACGATACCGCCGAGGGCGTCGTTAGAATGGGATGTCATCGTCGAAGTCTGCGAAGCCGGACTTGACTTTGGGCTGGGCACGGCGGCACCTCCCTCATCGCCTCGCTCATCCGGGTCTTCGCCTACAGCAGGCAAGTCCAGCTTGGCACCATTAGCCAGCAGCAAGGTGTGGATGGGTGAGCCATTGAAGTTGACCGCAGCCATGACCTTGTGCTGCAAGGTGTTCTTGCTCTTAGCCGGGGCCGTGACTTCTCCCTTGTCGTTCTTGCGCTCGGGGTACTCACCGTCGATGAACAGGCTACCCCACTGCTCCATGTCAGCGTGCTCCCAGAGGAAGCAGCGAATCTGTGAGCGGGCTGCGGGCACGGCCACATCGACCCAGCCTGTCTCGCTGTCCTCGTCCTCCTTGCGGGGCGGTGCAATGGTGTAGCCGCCCGGCCCCTTGAAGGTAATGTCAATGCGTTCCTTGCCTTGTCGATCAGTCCACTTGTCGTGGATGACCTCGACCTTGAAGCCCTCGCCGAGAAGCTGCACGATGTGCTGGGCTTCCTGCTTGTAGTTCATGCGCTGGAACAGCTTGAAGAAGTTAGCCTTCTCGTTCAGACTATAGCTCTCCGTGATGGTGACACGGTGGGGCTGGTCATCCTCGCCGGTAGCATGGCGCTTGCCCACCAATTCAAAGATCAGCATGACCTTCTCCTTGATAACGGGCGCACCCTTGAAGGTTCCCTTCTGCTTGCCGCATTCGACATAGCCCACAAAGCGGGCAAGGCCTGGGCCTGCTGCCGGTGGTTCGTAGTTGCCACCACCTGCTTGGGCCTTGGTCTGATCTGCACCTGCGGCTGCGGCCTGTGCTCCGAGTTTCTTAAAGTCTACCATCGTTTCTCCTTAGTGGGTGTTAATGTATTCTGTGATTTCTTTGTGCAGCTCAGGGTCAATGTCCTGTAAATCGGTTCCCTCTATGTAGTTCCACTCTAGTTCAGCGCACGAGAAGTGCTCTTCGATTAACCTCCGCAACAGGGCTCCGGGGTCGGGCATGGTTTCTCCTGTCTTCATGGTTTCTCCTGTCTATTACTTGCACTACACAGCGGGTGCCGTACTCATCAGTACCGTACACCCGCTCCTTGGTTCCTGGACACGGCGAGGTGGGGCACCCTGCCCCCCCGCCATGCCCAGTACAGTACCATTATCTTCCCACATGGTTACTGTAGATACGACGGGACATACCCCGCCATATACTGCTGGCGCAGTTCGGTTCGCAGCACTGCTGCACGTTCTTTGAGTCCTGGTATCTTGTCCTCGTCCATCATGCTCATGCCCCAGCTAGTGTCGCTAGGCACCGGCACAGGGATGGGCCACGTGAACCACCACTCCATAAAGTCTGACGCTGCCTCCATGCAAGCATGAAGCAAGCA
>ERZ724508.969-NODE-969-length-18543-cov-5.079403_pt1 | contig 18543 bp, 26 predicted proteins | sample MGYA00376041_ERZ724508 | MGnify/ENA primary metagenome ERZ724508 (study PRJEB28724, sample SAMN07190887) | wastewater metagenome | isolation source: effluent of sewage treatment plant in Hong Hong | place: USA: Christiansburg, Virginia | collected 2016-03-01 ...
TTCCTTGGTTCATCAAGAGTGGCATCATAGCCTATTGTAGAAGCCGAATTTTCTCTATCTGAATGTAGTACTTGATCCAGCGCCTATGGATGAGGATCGATATTATCCCGAATATTTCCGATAAGAGGGCGGCACAGGCAAAATATGCGAATGTCATGTCCTGCGAATATCCGTCATCCTCATCAAAAACGACTGAGTCCATAAAGGCGAGGATCCCGCACAGTGCCACAAAGAAGAGATAGATGTGGCATACTAAATCGTTACGGAGCAGTACAAGAAGCTTACCCTGGTAGTTAAGGTTCTGTCTGATTACGAGGTACTTCAAGCCTGGAGCAATGACGTGAACGGCGACCGCAGTCTTTTCGTTTGAGGTGGAGTTGGGCTGGCAGCAGTACCAAATGGACATAAGGAATCTCACAAAAAAGATGCCTCCTGCGAATCCGATTCCCATGATTATCCAGAACATGCCGTTGCTTTAGAACTGATCGTAGATGCTCGTCGTGATTACCTTCACGATAAAGTACAGGAACACTACATTGGCGGCTGTCTCGAGTGCTGTGCAGATACCTGAGAAAGTTTTGGAGGTTGTGCTAAATGTAAGGGAAGGAGGGTTGAGCTGATTTGGTTGTGGAAGCATTGGCTGAGGCATCGCCATGATTTGGTTTGGTTGGTAGTATGGGTGGGGTTAGGGCTGCTGCCCATCAATTGGTTGGTACATTTCCCTGACTGTTATTTAATGATTGTTGGATGGAGTCTGCAATTCTGCGTTTGGAGAAGGGATCTGTCAACAAGGGGCCAATCCTCGAAAGGTCAGCACAAGGTAGGAAAAAAGTAAATGTTAGAGTTTTTATCGAGATCTGGTGTTGAGTGCTCTAATGTAGGCACCCACCCTATCGGTTGAATCCGTCTCATTAGTTCTGCTTGCCTGCCGTTTGTCTTTGAATTGTGTCGGATTTATCCCCCTACTTTTATCATGAACATAGTCGTGTTTGCTGGCTATGACGAAGATATTCTTCAAGGTTCCGGAGATGAATTGTCCAGGGGTCACCCCCAACCCGATGAGAGCAAATCATATGTAGTAGCTTATCGGAAGGGCATTCGAAAAATCAATAGGTAATATTTTACCGCATCGACGATATCCAGCCTTAGAAATCTTCAAACATATCACCTTGCCTGAAGCCTTCTCAGCAAAGCAAAGGTAATGTAATGAAAAATTCCGTCAGTTTCGATGCAGCTTGACGAAGTCAGTCACGTAGTGAGACATTCCGAAAACTAAGGAAGACTTCTTGCCTGTACACAAGTTCTCAATCTTTGGCGAGTTTAAGCGATAAATTAAGCGCAACGATTCAAATAATTTATTTGGAAAAATGGCTGGCCGGCACATGAATCTGAGTCAGGATTCCCTACAGGAAAGCCGAGCCGACGGCCAAGCAGGTACAGTGAAGGAGCGCTCATGTGTACCCTCCTTTATTTCAAAGACCTACGAAATTCTGGAGGTAGAAGTGCATACTCCATTTAGAAAGAGGAACATTCCGAACTGATCTCATGGAGCGACAACGGGCTAAGCTTTTACGTCAAGAACATCAAGTAGTTCGAGGAGAAAATCCTTCCGATCTACTTCCGGCACAAGAATTTCGCCAGCTTCGTGCGACAACTTAACATGTACGACTTTCACAAAGTGCGCGGTGAACAGAAACATATCTTCAGTCACAAACTGTTCCAGTGCCACCAGAAGTACTTCGTAGTCCATGTAGGCACCTTCTCCAGGAAATTAAACGGAAGTGTTTCAAGAAGCAACGAGAGACCAGCTAGGACGATCGTCCAGAGGATACTCCTGAAGAGCCCATCGAGCAGGTTCCTGTGAAGCGTGCTCCGGTAAAGTAGCCGAGCCGCCCAACAGACGAAACTACTCGCCGGAAGCGCACACACACCGCCCGGTTGCAGGAGAGCCGCAGAACATTAGAAATAATTTAAAAGGAGAATTAAAAGAGCCGCGAACGCAACCTCGAACTCATGAACGAAATCGTTGTGCGGTTAGGAAAATTGCAGCCTCAGTCCGACCGCGAGATTCGAGAGAAGATTAACGAACTGAAGAGCAATCCGAAGTACGAGCATATCATGGGAAAGAACTACATCTACGAAATATACAAGCGGCTGAGAGAGGGTATGTACTAGCAGCGTCCACGCAATACCTTGGAGGACCTCGATGAACTCTCAATCGAGGAATAGATAGTGTACAACGAAATTGAGCGCAGCAAGTTTAAAATCGCTTCCCTCACGAACTTCGAGACGTAAAACTTCCTGTTGAGAAGCGGAAGGTAAGTGATCAACACTATGACCGGCGAGGAACACAGTCGCGATTTCTTTTGATATTTCATTCATACTATGTTCTGCAGAAGTGACTTATCATTCGTCTTCATCGGATGACTCGAACAGCATTTCCCGACCAGCTTTGACGTCCTCCTTGAGAATTCGAGCTATTCTGCTCATGTCGTAGTTGCCGGAGGGTTCTATCGCACTGGGCTCGAGGCTCTGACGAGATCGTCGTATGTATGGGCTTGAATCATCAACAGTGCGTTAAATTTAACAGATGATTCTGAGTTCAGCTTTGACATTCTTCATGTAGCTTTTTTCGGGTGTCATAAGCACCGTGAACACAGACGATTTTCTATCACCCTTGAAAAACAAGAGGCTCGAGATATCGACTCTCCCGTGGCCGATAAGTATTTCCTATGAACCCTCGCCTTCTATGGAAAGCCGATGGAAAATTTAGAAATCCAATTTTTTGAATTCAACAAGATCTCGTGCTTACAACTGGAGCTCGGTCTGAAGATTGTACTCAGGGTTAGATTCGCGCTCCACCACTTCGGTCTCGAGTTCGAGCAGTGGGCACCTGACCAAGCTATTAGGTTTGATGCCGTTGTAAAGGGATTCAATGTTCTTACCCTTTTCGATAGCGACTCTCAGCAGGTACTGACAGCTATTATCCTCTTATTCAGTGTTCTCCTGCATCTGGGTATTATGGATATCGCCAGAGTTCTCTCTTCGAGGACTGTGACGCTCCAAGACCTCAATCTTCCTAGCCAGCACCAATACATCTACGAATGTGCTCAATTCGAAGAGCTCAGCGTTGCGGTCAAGCCTGTGATGGTCCATCCCCTTGAAGGTAAACCTTCCTAGGAACTATGGCTTGAAGTTTATTAGTTGAAGATCTTCTGTCTGCAGCACTTCCACCACAGTTTAGGCTGGAACTTCAGTCTGCGGACACCCTTCGAGCAGTCGAGCAATATCTTCGTAGGTGTGAGCACGAAGCTGACTCAAATCAAGTCGAAAGTAGATTCGGGTGGTGAACAACTCGATGTTCAGCCTTTCACGAGTACCAAGAAGTTCCTCCATGTACTCTTCGAAATGGGCCTTGGGTAGTTTGAGTGCATTACGGAACAGCTCAACCATCTTGGGGTAGTTGTCAAGCTCCGACGGTAAGTCAAGCTGCTCGAACACGTCCGTTTGAGGATTGTTTTGTAGTGAAACCACAAAGTCTTTGAGCTTATTGCTGCCTCGAACGGCCACTATCTTCAAACCAACACGCACTGGCAGGATATCCTTGTGATCTTCCGCAACTACGAAGTACCCACCGTACGCCGTATGTTTGCTCCGTTCGAGGGCGTCAAGTAACGGACGGGTACTAACTTCCAAATGTAAGTTGTTCTTGTGGTTTGAAGTTTTGACGTTGATGGTCAGGAAGGTCTGCTCGTAGAGTTCTTGCTGGGTCAGCTGGAGAAGTATCGTGCAGTCCCTCAGTACTGTCATCAGTTGTTGGGTGTGAAGTGTGCACCTTGCTGAGGTATGTTTCTCTCTGCGGTGGAACACTTCAAATGTAATGTGCTTGAGCTCCTCACCATACTGCAGCACCTCGAGGAAGTTAAGCAGCAGCCAGATTTTTTAATTGCTGGCTGCCTTGGGTTGCAGCTGCGACTCTGTTAGACCAGGCTCCGATTATGGTTGAAGTTTTGCGTTACGGCCATAGTTGATACTGCACTGAGCCAAAGCAACAAACAGCCCATACTTATTCTTGAACGCATAGTCGCCGTGGATCCCCTTCCCTGTGACGACAGCAAGCAGTGGAATATCGATGGCACCGAGTTGTAGTTGCTGCTTCTTTGGTACCCCTTCCATCCTCTGATAGTATACCGCCTGCAACGTTATCCGACAATTCTTGCCTTTGAGATACTCAATGATTGCCGGTGTCAGTTTCAGTTTGAGATTATCCCGCAAATGCACAACTTCGGTGAGACTGGCATGTAACTTCGAGTTCAGCGTCTTAGCGAGGTGTTGTAGTTCGCGAGACTGTGGAAACAGCTCGAACTGCAAACTGCAGTAGAAGTCTTCCTTAACCTTCAGCTCCGTTGCTAGTTTCTTCATATCGACTGAACAACTGACCTGTACGTTGAGGTTACCGCTGCGTGGTAGAAACAAACTGGTGGTAGTCTACCTCCCCACGAACTATTCGTGGCTGGGCTCTTTACTGTAGCTCAGTTTCACGCGAAGTTTGCCTATCAATGAGGGCTATGCTTCATCTTCGTGAAGGCTTCCAAATAATGCCAGAATCTTAGTCTCAGTGCCCTATTAAATGAGATATTCTTCAGCGGGCATAGCTGCCTCTGCAAATTCTTTTCCGTCCACGAGTAGCTGGAAGGTTAAGACTTCATCGGCGATGTAGGAAGCCAGTGGATCTTCCAGCACAACTGAGTGTTTACCCAGCATCTTCAATTCATATCGATGCTTGTCGGGAAATAGTGGAAACTGTCTGGCTTCAACATGCTAATCTTAGTGAGGGAACCGATAGGAAAGACAACATGAACCGTGTGCTGGCTTCTCCAAAACAAGTTCTGTCGGTTCGACAGTGAAGCTATGACGCCAGCGTTTGGTTGTTTAAGCAAGCTCGCGAGCCTTCGGTGATTCTGCTGCTGGGTCCAGCTGAGAAGGTGATTAATCTTCTGCTGGTTGCCCGATAGCACCACGTTCCTCCATAATTTCATTGACGAGGGAACCCAAGTTCGGAATATCATCGTTCTGGGTAGCCGACGATTTGTTCTCTTCGATACTCCTTAATCCTTGCGGTTTGAGTTTTGTCGGATCAGACGTAGGCTTAGGTTGGGGAGCAGCAGGCACTGTTATATCCTTCTACAAAAGTTGGAGCTTCATAGTATTCACTCTCTGCCTATCCTGAGCTTCTTCTGATGTGCCCTACCGCTTGAGTTGCGAGAACCAGTTATAGAATGAGGCATAGGTAATTTCCTGTGGGCTGCGTGTTTCGTCTCCCATAAGCTGCTTGATTGCGTCTACGAATATCAACAGTCTCCAAAAGCTCACTGCAATTTTGAACGTTCTAAACAGTTTGGACAGGTCCTCGAGACTCACCATGCGATCTGTCTGCCTGAACTGCCCAACAATATCAGATGGCTGCATATCGCTGCTTTGGATGGCTTCCTTGAGTTGCCCGAGGATCACTTGCTCGAGTAACTTCTTGGAGAACTGTTACGAATCGGTGGTTGTGGAGTACTTTCGGTTGGAAAGTTACAGCCGAAGTTTGGAGGTGGAGATGAATTCTTCAGGCTGGTAGCGTAGTAGTGTTCGAATGTCGTCAGAAGTCTGTTTGCTGTACTCACTGAGGATGCGTATGAACTTGTCTTTGCTGATGAGGTTGAATTGGCTGTTTGCTTCGACTACTGAGAGGGTATTCTCGTTGAGTAGCACCCTCAGCAGCTCCATGCGTAGCGATAGTTCGGATTGCAGTTTGGTCCAAATTGCGCTGTACTCGTCGAAGCTGTCCGAGATAAGCTGGACGGGAAATGATCCCTTGAGCTTGTAGTTGAGAAGGTTGAATATAGGGAGGAAGCTGATTCTGTTGATGCGACTGAGGAACCCAGCAAACTCCTCTTGAGTGAGCTGCTGCAATGACAGAATCCGGAGCAGTTCGGGAGTGATTCTGTTGTGATTGACTCGTAGGTAGTCGATGAACTCGGTGAAAAGCTCTAGCTGGTCAACACTGCTTGTACTTGGAATTGGAAGTCCTTCAGGGACAGGTTTTGTTATTGGCTATAAAGTTGGAGGGACTGACGGTTGTTCAGTTATGATTGACTTGGACTCGTTCAAAAAAGTGCTAATTTGGTTGCTCGTACCGATCAATACCTGGATCCATGCTTCTCCCACGTTGGATTGCTTGAGGTTTTGAAGCTCAATAGTTCCTTTGAAGACAGTCGTGGGTAGGAGGTTTGCACGCACAGCCTTTTCGTTGATGTGTTGACCTCCCAACAAGAAGCCCTGCTTGACCTTTGACAGATTAACTTTAGCGAGACCAATGAAAGCATTTTTTCGAGTATCCCAGACCTCCACAATGAAAGGTACTCTATCCATGATCTTCAATTAATGGGTGCCTACCACCGACACGATGGTCACTGGTTGGTTAGGCTTGCAGTCTATTCGAGTTCGTTCTGCCTGTCCATAGCTCTTGTACATTAAATGAAAGCCAACTGGATAGTTGAGCTTAATGCTGTGGAGTTAGGCGTAAAGGGTAAGTAGCACTCTCTCCATTGTCTGTTGAGGTGGTGGTTGGTGAAGGTGCTGTGGACGTACAACTGCTGCTGGCACAAAATCCAAGGGTTTAGTGGGAGTCGGCGCAACCGGAATCACTTTCGGCTGTTCTTCCTCTCTGATTTGAGATGAGGTAGCCTGAACCTGCGGCTGCACAAATATGTTGCGAGGCTGTTCCTATTCAGACTTGGGCACACTTGCTATGATATCTTCAAGTTCTTGTGAACGTGGGGTATCATCCTCCCCGTAAAACTATTTTCGAAGCTATTGGTTGCGCCGGATCTGCTCCTCATCAACTTCCATCTTCCGCTTTGGAGATTCCTATAGTTTAATGGAAGGCTGTAAAGCGACCTCGCGAGACCGTAATTCCTCAGCCTCATCCCTCAACTTCAGGTTCGAATAGGTGAGAATCTTCTCCAAGGCAGGAAACTACTTTTCTGGAGGTTATTCAGGTGGTGGTAATGGAGTCATCCTTTGCCGTTGCTTCGGTGGTGTTGGCTCCGGGAGCTTTGGCTATTGTTTACTTTCCTCACGATCTTTGTACTGCTGTGGGTTGAATTTTTCCTCTTCAGGTGGCTGGGTGTTCAGTGAGTTAGGAATGCGCTTGTCATCGATCACCGATTCTTCATTAACGACTGTCTTACGGAAGGGTTGATGGACCTTATCGTAGGCCTCCAGAAACTAATGAAGGGCCCATGGTTTCTGGACAGCCAATAAATCTACTGCATTGCGGCACTCTAGCGATTGTTGTTCCACCTCAACCTCGAGAATCTTGGGGTTGAAGTTCGAAGCCATTTCAATGTCCAACGTTCCGACCTTTTTGCCTCTGTTTAGCACTGCAAAGTTGCTTTTGAAATGATCGAAAGCACTCTTCGAAGTGTGGTTGGCACTACAGTTAGCTTCGACCAGTACTTCTTAACGAGCAGGCTCTTGAAGTCTATGGAGACAGCTCCTTCTCCCTCCACCTCGATCTTCAGGTTATTCTTCATGTCCAACAGATATTTCTGGAAGTTAAGCACGGGACAGCGAATCTCATATTCGTGCATGCGTGGATACTCGGCACCTGGAGTACTCTCCGGCTGCAGCACTACCGGTTGCTTTTCTCCCCAAAACTGCACCATCACGCGATGTGATTTGCTGTCACTGCTCTTTTAGCTGAGCAAAAGCCTGCCAAGCCTTATCCACATGATACCGAACGCTGTCTTGGAGTTCTTGTCGATGCCAGGCGGAAGAATACCTAAGCTAATACGAGATAGGTACCTCGCACCTTAATCGTTTTTTCCATTGAACAGGTTTTAAATACTTATACATAACTGCAAAGCCCCTTGTGGATTCCAAGTTGTGTGTTTTAAACTTATATTGCCCACGAAAATATGGAGGAGTACGAAGCAGGCAACAAACTGCTCTAAAGAGAGGTGCAACCAGCCATCAGCGTCAAGGAGGCCCACTCCAACAGTATTGAGAGCATTGCTGCTCATCCTGAAGGAAAGTAACTTGCTACGGGCTCGCACGACCACCTCATCAAGATTTGGGAAGTGGCAACTGGTAAGCAGCAGCTCCAGCTTGAAGGGCACAAGTAAGCTTAGCCTTAGGTAGGGAGGGAGTCTGGTCAGTGGTATACTCTCCCGATGGGAGGGAGCTTCTCAGTGGAAGCTGTGACAGCACTCTCATGGTGTGGGACCTAAAGAAAGCCAAGCCAGCTAGGACATTGCAAGGGCACAAAAACAAAAGTATTCGTGGGTTTATGCAGTCTATTGGGCAAAGTATAACGAAACGGGGACACTCGTTGCTTCTGGAGGACAGCATTCGCCTGTGATCATTTGGGACATGAAGAATGGGAACATCCTCAAGAACATTCAAAACAAGTCGGAGGTGACTTACTGTGTGGAGTGGTCAAAGGACGGCAAGTACCTCTGCACCACCGAAATGGATGGAACACTGAATATCTACGACGCCAAGACGTTCGAACTACTATCGACTGCTCCCGGCGACCAACCTTCCGAATCTCGGGCCTATGGCTGTGACCTCGATTTCGCAAACATGCCAGGAAGGATTTTCGTGGCAACTGAAGAACGCCATATCAAGGAATTCGAGTTCAAAAACAACATTCTGCAGCTCAAGCACAAGTACTTTGCGCACTTCGATGCTGTGAAGAGTCTAACAGTTGAAGGCAAGCAAAAATTGTTGCTATCGACGGGCAGAGACGGTTCAGTTCGACTGTGGGATGCTAAGGAGAATCTAAAACCAATCGCTAGCTTGGTTGGGCACCAGGACAATGTGGTAACTATTGTTCTTATTATAGCCCAAAGCTGTATTTGTACCCGGCAGTGGGATTACCGTGGCATCAGGTGCCTGGGACCAGACTCTCAACATCTGGAAACTCTGATCAGCATTGTTTGGGAAAGCAATTCGGAAGATATAGTCCGCTTGATACAGTGTGACAGTACCAATCAGGCATCCAACTTCCGGCCATCCTGGTACAGATTCTTGACCTCTTTGCCGTTCCGCCGGAAGGTGAACCACCCGTCCTTCTTGCCAACCCTGTAGTCGCCTATTTCTTCACTCCCGTCAATCAATCGCAGGGTGGATGGACCGTGCTTTTCTCCATTAAAATACGAGCCGTCGAATCGATTTCCATTTTTTTCTACGTACACGCCAGGCCCGCATTTTGTGTTGCGTTCGAAGCTCCCGACGAAAGTATCGCCGTTTCGGAACATAAACTCACCTCTGCCTTCCATTAAGTTTTATTTGAAGGATCCCTTATAAATGCCCTCAGGTGTTTTTAGAATTCCATAGCCATGCTTCTTCCCGTCCGCGTAAGTTCCTTCGTACTATTCACCGTGAGGTGAATGGAAAATTCCCTGTCCATCATACTTTCCGTTCTTGAATTCACCCATGTATTGAGCACCGGAAGCAAATAACATTGTCCCACGTCCCTCCTTCAAATCGTTTTTGAAGGGCCCTCGATAAACATCTCCGCTGATATACTTGTACTCCCCGTTGCCATGTTTGAGGTTTCTCGAAAACTCTCCATCGTAGGTATCACCATTTTCGTAGCGGATGAACCCTCTACCGTCAAACTGTCCCTCACGAAATTCACCTTCATAGGCAAGACTCTTCCTGCCGTGGCTTGATTGTTCAAACTTGCCAGATCCATGCAACTTGCCGTTGAGGAACGCTCCAACATACTTGGAACCAGATTTGAAGTACATCGTCCCTTGTCCAGACATTTCATCGCGATCGAAGTTGCCCTGGTAGACATTGCCATCCGCAAAACGTTTGATACCCTCACCAACTTTCATGCCGTTTTATACTGACCCTTCGTAGCTGCTGCCATCCACGAATTCTATTGTTCCGTGGACGAATACTCCCAGCCGAAAGAGACCTTGTTACTCTGACTGCTTTGTTGTGTAGGTTCCAGGTCCATGAAACTCAAAGTTCTTGAGACCACCTTAATAGGTAGTTCCATCATGGTAGCGGATGCGTGCTTCGTAGCACTCACCATTGCGGAAGCGACCCTCGAGCAGGGATCCGTCAACATAGTTTATGCGTCCCTAACCGTGCTCCTTGCCTGCTTCAACACCACCAACATAAAATGAACCGTCGTAGTAAGTCACTCGTTGCTCTGGCTTGCTTCGGCTGTTACCCATATTAACATTATATTTCGATTGGTTTAGTGCACTCTCTGGCCGGCTCGACGCAGAAGAAAGGAATCTAACGAACTCCAAATTGTTAAGAATGGAATACACAATCGCTGTTGTCCATACTGTCACGTTCGGTGCATTCGAACTTGGTAAACACAGGAGGTATAGTTGACAGGAATATCTCGATCGTTCAACGGCAGGACATTGGACCTTCAATCCAAGAATTAGGGTTCGATTCCCTATCGAGATGTTTTTTTGTGAATTTAGCCAGATGCCTTTGGCAGCACTTTTGAGTTCGAGGAGGCATGATTGCAGCTGGGTGCGAGTTCATATGAGCCATCAGAGTTCGAAAGTTAATTTGAAATTAATTACTAATGGACAAGCTAGCAAAGCACACCATCTAACTTAGGGATGCTGAGTTCAGCCGGACATACATTGCTGAGTGCAAGAGCTGCGAGCGAGTTGTGTTCGAGTTGTCGGCTGTCTGCCGGATGGTCAAGTGGAATGGCATGAAGTTGCTTCAGCTGCGTGATGATGTGATACCAAACACGCTGAAGGAGACCAGTGGAAAGACTGTTGCCAAGGAAGGAGCTTATGCTCTCAACATCTATTCTGAGCTGAGCTGCCGCTGTGGCACTCTTCTGGGGCTGCATGTCCTGTCCGCCTATTGCACATCGAAAATATTCTACGGGAAGTATTTGGTCGAAGCCGAGAGGCTTAAGATTGTGCTACTAGAGTCCTCGAAGATCATTGAGGTGGGTCTGATGGATGAGTTCAATGCGGAGGACTTTGTTCTCTACGAACCGCCGAACAACAGTAATCAGGTAGTGGCTGAGCAGCCGAAGGAGCCTGAACTTAAGCGTTCGACCCGAGTCAAACAACGCAACGAACTTTCCCAGTAGGAGATACGAACGATGGTTGGATACTTCGCGAAGGTGCTAAGCGACTTAGAGCAGCGCATCGAAGACATGTAAGACAGCTGCATATCGTGTATGAACGTGATGCAGAAGGTAACCAAGCAGCTGCCGGGCCTCCTTCGCAGCAGCAGCCAGTAACCGACAAACTGATAGTTTAGGTGTGCAATTAATTTTATGAGTGTCATTAGTGCATTTGAAAACTGGAGTCTCAAGTTTGTCAACAACGCTGAGGATCTCGAGAGTTCAGGCAACTATGGAGAGCTCATGTGCAGGGTGCTGGCTGCAGTAGACGAGGCATTCTTTGGCTTACTCGCCAAGAAACAAGCGACTGCTACTGAAATCGAGGAAAAGGTCTGTGAGTACTTACGCAAGTTTCTGCAGATCGGGAGGAAGCAGTTACTGGAAGCTGGCCTCGAAGTAGATATGATGTCCGAAAGCGAGCTCGAACAGCTCTTTGCACTGGTATTCGAGCTATGCATGAGGGCTGACCAAGCTGCGACAGTCGGTCACATCGTGCAATTGAGCAACCACGACCAATAAACACTGTTGCCATTGGTCAAGCAGATCATTGAAGAGAGGCAGCTCACACAGGTTGGTTCCCCTCGAGCACTCTCAATAAAATTGAAGACCGAGTAAAGCGATATTAGCTTTATGTCGGAGCTCGAACGCAGAGAGCACTAGGTCAGATAACTGACCGAAAGAAATGAGATACTGGAACGGCTGCTCAAATAAGCCAACGAAAAATACGAGATATTCCAAGAAGAGAACAACAGGATGTACGAGTAACTTGAGCAGATTAGGTTAGATAAGTAACCTCTTCTGGCTGAGATCGGGCTTCCGCATTCGGTCAGCTACTTCGACATACTGGAACGGGTAAAGTAGATTAAACGGCAGTACGAAGCGGATATCGACACGCTGCATCACACTGTCGAGCAGCAGCGAAAAGAGTTGGATCATAATAGCTACGAGATGGAGATTATCTCGCATAGTCTGGTGCAGCTGAAGAAGTAAAGTATGAGGGCAAGAGACACCTAAGTTGAAGATTCTTTGAGAGCCGAATTGCAGATGATGGAGGTGGAGATCAACACGCTGAATTTCGAACTGAAGTAGTTGACGACGGAAATGAGGCGAATGAAAGATGACAACGATAAACTCAGAAGAAAATGCCACAAGCTAGAGCCGATATTTGTGAAGTATAAGACACTGGAAAACCTGCATAACAGCTTCCGGACGGGCGTAAAGCGATGCATGGAGCAAGTTTCATGACCGTTTGTATGTATACCGTCTATATGCATTGCCTGCAATAGCAATGGGTGAGTATCATATCGTACATTGCCTACTCTGAGCTTGGTGAAAGGAGGAGTGCTTCTAAATTCGCACATAAAATTTGAGTCTGCATAAAGCGGTTTCGCTTAGTTGCGTCAGACAAATGACCTCCTTCGAATTCAGTGAAAATATTGGATAAAAAGTGTGGGGTGCGAAGATGCTATGGACAAAGTCGAAACGAAATGAATGTAGAGGCTGAGGGCTGCTGCTGCATGTGAGAGATCCTCATTTCAATTAGCAAGTATGATCTGAAAGAAAATGTAAGCAGTCGATAATGTTAACAGATAATTCATCAAATCAGTGAAGAAAGCGCTTTGTAGCATCGATAGTTGTGTGCTACTGCACCGTATTGGGGAATTCGATTAGTTGAACGTAGTCTTGGATTGGCGGGTACTTGAAAACCATAAGCTGCTTGGAAATGGGGTCGTAGATTGCTGGTTTAAGCCGCAGGCCGAGCGCACGAAGTTAGTCGATGCTTGCTCTTTTGAATTTTAATGTTCCAGTCTAAGTTCGTGCCGACATTGGGTTCGTTGAGATAATTTATTGATTGTAATTTGTAAGAACACCCAATGCATTTTAATACTGCAATTCAATGCTCAAGGGGCTGGAGCTTTTTATCCGTGGCTTTGCTCTTCAACAGGGAAAGGATGCAAATTTCAAAAGTCAATTGCTCCACTGCTTTCTGATGAATCAGTTTCAGCTCATTAAAGGGCAGCTGGCCGGTGAAGGATTTGATCACCTTATGGGAAGCACAGAGAGGAGAGGTACTTGAGAGAAAGTGGAGTGATGCAATTGCTCTGAGATTTGTGCTTTTTTTATTAAAAACTTTGTCAGCGGCTAGCCCAAGTCACTGGATTTGCATTGTGTAGCTGTCCGTCGAGATCAAAAGTTGAGCAAGGCGTGCAACTGAATATGTTTGATCAGTTAGTGACTTAAGGCATTGAAGTTAGTGATCTATCAACCCATCAGCTCTTTCACGATAGTTCTTCGCCTACTCGAAGTCGTTCCTAGCTGTCTTGAAGATGAAGCCATTATTTGGGCAATTCATTTTCCACGCTTGGATGTTCATTTTTCCAGTCAAACCACTACTGGCACCGATTTTCTACCCAAAGTTGCGATACCTGTGAAGGCGTCCTTAACCGAAGCAAGATTCTTTCATTGGAAGATCACAAGTTGGACAGGCAGGAAGATAGCCAAGTATTTTCGTTTGCCTTGACTCTTTCTTTAATATTATACGATAGAGATATTCAAAAACCTCGAAGGGGTTAGAGTTTCGATACCAGCCAGAATTCAGAATGATGCAGACATCATTCAGCTCGAGAAGCAAGGAACAGAATAATTCAACTGCAAAAGAATTTGCTTATGAGTTCAAAATGCAAGCCTTACTATGGAGCATCTACAATGACTCGTGAAGTGGCATGCAACTCGAGATGTCTCGAGCAAATCTCGAATGCAGTGTGCAATCGATTTAACTTCATAACAGAACTAGCCGATGTCTATCGAACGGAGAGATTCCCGAGCTAACATCTCCATCCATAACAACTCCTCCGAGGAACTCAGAAGGAAAACACCCTCCAGGCATTCGTCCGGGCTAACTCCCGTCAACTCCTCCATCGAAGCTAGCACACCCAACAATCGGATGCCTGAGGGACCCTACTCCCTACTGCTCGATCTCCTTCGGATGATAGTTCGCAAGCTCCAGGATATTGAACACTCGTGGTCCGTGGAGCTCAGCCGAAACAAGAAATCTTCGAACGGACTCATCTCCATCAACGAGAAATCAATTCAGATGCCTCCAAAGCATACTGATATGGTTGAGCTGCCGCGGATGGATTTGTTACTTGAAAAACTCTAGGCAGCTTCTCCTGTACGGGCAGTTAAGGAGTTAAAGCACGGGCAATCCCCCGCCCATATTGCCTACGAAGAATTGGAATTGAAGTTGATGATGGGGTAGAGGCTTAAGCCAACCGAAGAGGAAATCGAGAAGATCAAGAGCAGGTTGAACCACATCGAAACCGAAATGAAGGAACACGCTGAAAATCAAGAAGAGGAACTAATGTCAGTCATCATGGCTTTAAAGGATTTCGCGGCAGATCGCCGATTTGCCCGAAAAGGCTGAGGTGCCCACGTAACTCTCTGCTTATGATTTTTAATGAAGTTCAGATAGAAACTGTATCATGATTCGTAATCATACAGGTAGTCCTGCCACTTTTGACGCAAGCCGCTGGAAGTTACGCTGTCGAGGTTCTTGCTCATGGCCTTCATCAGCATCTTATGCTCTGACTTGCTGCTAGTCTTGAGGGCCTTTTCGAGTACAAAGTTTCCAAACTTATTCTTCATCAGTTCGACAATGACTTCATCTCGGGAAAGCATGACAATGAACCGATTCTTGATTTCCTGGGATAGTTGGTAAGTTACTTCATTTGTGTTCATAATGCATTTCTCCACGACATTCGAGGAGATCTTCTGGTTGGAGTATACCGCTATTCTGGCGAGAATGCGAGTAAGCACCTTGTCGCACTCCTTCAGAGGATAGTTTTCGATGACGTGCTGGATAGCATAGTTGCCGAAGGCATTTTGGATGAGTTCATCGAAGTGGCTCTCAATGAAGCTGAGAATTTGATGTCGTTTCTCTGGGAATGCCTTAACTCGGGTGATTAGCTCTTTTATCTGAGTTAGTCTATGACTTACCACTATGATGCCGTTTTGGTTTGTCATCAGATCTTGGAGACTCTCCGCTATCATTTCAATGAAACGCATCACCAGACCTTCGATTGTAAAGCGAGAGAGCATTTTCTTGATGACGTGGCATCCCTGTTCATCTCTGCTCAACCCTGCGAAGTGACGTTCGAGCATTTGGTAGACAGCGTGTTCTTCGCCTTGGGTTCCCATCATTGAGACAAGTGTCTGCACGCTATGTGTGCCTCTAACTTAGCAGCCGAAGGTACCTTTTATCACGTGCAATCTCGTCAATGTTTCGTTGGAGCTTTGTGATAAGTGCTACTCTTTGTTTCGCAGTGCATACTTCACATAGCGTCTTACAAAAGAAGTTGGCATAGCCGTCGCAGAACAGTGAGCTTAGGTATGGTTCTATTGTTCGGATGATGATTTCAATATCCTGCTCACCACACTTGTTGATATACTTCTGCAGTCCTCGTGAGCCGCTTTGTGTTCTCAGATAACTATGCAGATTCTAGCTTTTGATTGCTTGCTGCACCTACTCCATGTTCAGCTCCTTCGAAATGTAGCTCAGTCGGCTGTTGTCACTCCGACTTTTCTCCTGTGCTGCTGGCTGATACTACCGAAACGAGATGTCTGATTTACTAATTTCATCCTGCTTTTTCTCGTGTTGTCTCGGTTGTGTTTGGAGGGGATAGTCATTTACTGACTTGTTTGTGCTCCGCACCTATGGTGACAGGTCAAGGTAGTCTTCTTTTTTACGCTTGTTTCGGGCTCCTGTTTCTGAATGCGTAGAGTGGTTGGCAGCAACATAGATCTCCTTCTTCTTCTTCTCCGAGAATAGAGCGTTGAGGGTGACCTCTGCCTCCACCAAAGCAATGAGACATCCACAAGGCGCCACCCAACCTGGAGCTTCACTACTCGAAGCCATTTGTGCAGAGATTCTGAAGGAAGCCTTTTTTCCATTCTAAATTTCACGAAAGTGTACGATTTTTAGCTTGAATGACTGCTTCACAGGCAGCACCCTCACCTTCTTGCACGAAACGATGGAGTTGGTTACGTATTTGTTCTGAAGCTCATCAACGTCAAGAATAGTTATTCGATAGCTCATTCGATAGGTGTCGTACGGCAAAGAGATATACTGTGAGCCTCCAAGAAAGCCATCGCAGAATCTAAATCGCCCTACTCCAGAATTTTGTTAAACTTCCTGAAATACTACCTTGCGGATTGTCTCAAATATCGGTGCGTTTGAGACAGGATGGTAGAAACCTACTTCGATGAAGGCCTCCTTGAAGTGGCCTACCCGCTCCTCATAGGTGTTCTATTCCTGCTCATCATCGTCGTCTGCGAGCACATACTAGACTGGAGAAACCTCGCCGAGCAAGACAAGCTTGTGCTTTGATCTTCCTTCTTAGAACTCCTAAAAACAGCGCAGGTGGGAACAGTAAGTTTCATTGAGAATCTTTGAGCGCAGATAGACGATCTTCTGCTGTGGATGCTCCAAGAGCTGCTTGTCAATAGCTGCAATAGTGCCAAGTCTTACTCGCAAGGCAGAATGGACAGTTGAGGCAGGCTTCGAGCTTCCGCGGCTTCTCGTGGAAGTTATACTCACTGCTGAACTCAGCAAGTAAATCCATCCGGTACTCCTCGCCCAGCACATTTTGTATGCATTGCTACAAGTTGGGAGGTGGGATTGATTACTTTTCTGAAGAGGTGGTCTTCAATTGTTTATCTTGCTCTGCAGGTGTCTGGTGCTTACGAGCTGACTTCGAGTATTCCTCCTATTTTAGTCGGGTAGTACTTCGTATGCTCCTGTTGCCTACCTGTCAGCATTCTCGAAGGTTCGTTTAATATGCTATGGAACCTACTCCGTCTCCGCTTCTACATCTAGTAGCGGGCACTTTGGTAGTTCGCGTTGGTTGTCCATCACAGCTAACTTTCTATAATTAATCTCTCTTATGCTGTCAAGAGCCCTCAGGAATACTCCATTCCTTTTCAAAAGGTCATTTGGAACTTCAGTGGACTTCCATCAGATCTGCCGGTTCGAAGGTGACCTTGCTGAGCTTCATCAATCTGTCAGAAAGTTTGTAGATGAGAAGGTGAAACCTTTGGCTGATAAAACTGAGCGATAGAATAACTTCCCGAACCACCTCTGGCGAGAATTCGGATAGATGGGACTACTTGGTGTGACAACACCCTCAAAGTATGGGGGCTCCGACTTAAACTATACGGCTCATTCATTGATTATGGAGGAAATCTCACGAGCGAGTGGAGCTATTGGGCTGTCGTATGGAGCACACACTGCTCTCTGTCTTGCACAAATTACTCGTCACGGTAGTTAAGAACAAAAGGCAAAGTACTTACCGAAGGTACATAAATTACAATTCAGCTCTGTTCGGGAGAGCATATTGGAGCATTAGCAATGTCAGAAGTGGGTGCTGGTTCTGATGTGGTCTCGATGAAGCTGCGAGCTGATAAAAAAGGAAACAAATATGTACTCAATGGCTCGAAAATGTGGATTACTAACGGACCGGATGCTGATGTACTCGTTGTTTACGCCAAGACTGAGCCTGATAAGCACCAGAAGGGTATCACAGCCTTCTTAGTTGAAAAGGGAATGAAAGGGTTCTCAATTGCTCAAAAACTGGATAAATTGGGAATGCGTGGCTCCAACACTGGGGAATTAGTATTTGAAAATGTTGAGGTTCCAGAGGAAAATGTGCTTGGGCAGCTCAACAAGGGTGTATACGTGCTAATGAGTGGCTTGGACTACGAAAGACTCGTTCTAGCTGCCGGACCAGTTGGTATTATGCAGGCGGCATTTGACACTACCCTTGATTACGTTCGCCAGCGCAAACAATTCGGCAAACCCATAGGACAGTTCCAGATTATGCAGGCAAAGCTGGCAGAAATGTATTCAAAGCTTCAAAGTTCAAGGGCAATGCTTTATTCCCTGACACGTGTAGTTGACGAAGGGAAAGTATCGAACCTGGATTGTGCAAGCGTAATCTGGTACACCAGCAAATGCGGTACTGAGGTTGCTCTTGAGTCGATTCAAGCCCTCGGAGGAAACGGTTACATCAACGAATACCCAACAGGAAGGTATCTGCGCGACGCAAAACTTTATGAAATCGGAGCGGGAACACAGGAAATCAGGTTGTGGCTGATGGGTCGCGAGCTGATGAAAGAGGATTGATATCAACCAGAAACATGAATTGGCAGTATCCGCACCGAATATGTCTCATTTGAAATACCCATATGAATAGCTCTCATACAGTTGTGAATTACTCTCCCCAATCAAATGGAGAGCCGCCTATAAGCAAATACTTTGTTGGAAGTTGATCGTAGGAGTTGCGTAAGTGTAGTCAATAGGGGTTGGGGTT
>ERZ724508.970-NODE-970-length-18506-cov-6.672863_pt1 | contig 18506 bp, 15 predicted proteins | sample MGYA00376041_ERZ724508 | MGnify/ENA primary metagenome ERZ724508 (study PRJEB28724, sample SAMN07190887) | wastewater metagenome | isolation source: effluent of sewage treatment plant in Hong Hong | place: USA: Christiansburg, Virginia | collected 2016-03-01 ...
GCTGGGTTCAAATTATTCACTAAGGTAGAGACGCAATTTATTGCGTCTGGATTTATTGCACTGCACTATCTTTGGTTTTGCGAAGCGCAAAATATATAGATAATGTTAAATATTAAGTATAAAATTAAACAAAAAGGCAGTGCGTATTCTTATCTTGTAGATGGATACGTACTGCCTTTTATACATATGAGAATTAGATTATCACTAGCTATTACATTCAATCTTCTTTCAACTATACTTTTTGCTCAGCACGAAACCGATCAACGTGTTATTGGTTTTAAATACATATTGAAATTCAATTCTACTACCCCTAAAGTAACGGTTACAAATACCAATTTATACAATCCTTATAATCCAAACTACAAAGGAGATTTACAGACTCCTCATGCAAATTCTATTTGCGACACCTTAGGCAACATACTTTTTTATTACGATGGCACAAACGTGTATGAACCCAATGGACAAGTAATGAATAATGGACAATTACACACATACAATTTCAGCTCCCTATATGCAACAAGCCTAATTGTGCCTATTGAAGAAGGTAATCGCAGATATTACTATTTGTTCGAAACTTTACCGCATGAAGAGAATTGGGATTATATTCGTAATGTTCCTTTAAACTGCCCCATAAATACCTATTGTTTTAAATTTTGGGATTTATGCAAACTAGAATACCACATTATTGATATGCATGGCAATGGAGGAAAAGGTAACATAATAAGCAAAAATATTTTCTTGAAGGACTCTGTAGCACCTTCCATTAGTGGTATCAAACATCAAAACAATGTTGACACTTGGGTTTCTGTATTGGAATATCGCAGCAATAAAATTTTAAATTATCGTGTAAATTCATGTGAAATTAAAGAGCCTGTTGTAAATGAAATTCCTAATTTTGAATACAAAGAAAATCCATTTTATATACCTTATTCCCCATTATCGTATAACGGCTACCAACTTGTGTATTCTACTAAAGGAGATTTTGGCGCATTTCCAGGAAATAAAATTTCAGACAATGCTTCAATATCTTCTATTCCTTATTATTTGTATATCGCACCATTTGACAACCAAACGGGCGTATTCAATTTTAACTTGCTACATATAATTCATGCACGCAATGGGGTAGATGCACATTTATTTTCACACGATTCAAAATATTTGTATTATAATGATAGTGATTTCTTTTCACTTGTATGGATATATCAATATGAAATTAACACAGGCATTTCTATACCACTATATTATAATAATATCCCTTTTGACAATAGCTTTTCAGGAACGGATTATGGAAGAGACAATACCATCCTTATATATAAATATAGAGTAAAGCCACAAAGTGGAAGTAATAAATTTGTTAGCTACTTAGGTGAAATTAAAAATATTCACCAGCCCTTTATACCTAGCAATTTAGTAGATTCATTATCACTGCCTGCAATGGAACAACCAGATGACATTCCAAAATACACCTATATCGCCCGCAACAATTACATCTACAACTTCTATCACCCAGATTATAAAAAGCCAACTGCATTTTCAGTTGCAAAGTCTATTTCAAATACCGTAGCATCGCCTTTGTGTTTTACTACACCCCTTACATTAAAAGGAAATACAACTATACCTGCAGACAGTTTGTATTGGGTCATAAAAAAACCAGGGCAAAACAATTGGCAGCGTTTTAATGCAGATACCTTTGATTTACCTGTTAGTCCGGGTACCTACACCGCTAGTTTGGTTTCCTATAAATACTGTTTGGCAGATAGCGCTACGCAACAATTTACTATTGAAGATTATCCAAAAGTAACCCTAGCAGACGATACGTTGTACACCTGCGATTCAAAAACTGTAACACTACCCAGCAACAATACCTGCAAGTATTATTGGCTCAATGAGCATAGAGAAGTTGCCTCCAATCAAGTTTCAGAAACAGGGCAATACAACATGGTTGTAAAAAATAGTTGTGGCAGCAAAGAAGATAGTCTGTATCTTAAAAATAGCACGCTCGACGTCACAAATTTGGTCACCGCCAATAATGACAATAAAAACGATTGTTTGTATGCCATTTCAAACAATGCCAATGAAATCATTCGCATGACCATTTATAATTCTTGGGGCAGCAGTATTTTTTCAGATAATAACTATAAAAACAATTGGTGCCCAAATAATGAGTTAAGCGATGGTGTGTATTATTACGAAGCTACATACAACAACAATTGTAGTAAAAAGGGCTGGGTTCAAATTATTCACTAAGGTAGAGACGCAATTTATTGCGTCTGGATTTAGTGCACTGCACTATCTTTGGTTTTGCGAAACGCAAAATATATAGATAATATTAAATATTAAGTATAAAATTAAACAAAAGGCAGTGCGTATTCTTATCTTGTAGATGGATACGTACTGCCTTTTATAAATATATGAGAATTAGATTATCACTAGCTATTACATTCAATCTTCTTTCAACTATACTTTTTGCTCAGCACGAAACCGATCAACGTGTTATTGGTTTTAAATACATTTTAAAATTCAATTCTACTACCCCTAAAGTAACTGTTACAAATACCGATTTTTACAATCCTTATAATACCAACTATAAAGGAGATTTGCAAACTCCTCACTCAAATTCTATTTGTGATACATTGGGCAATTTGCTTTTTTATTATGATGGCACGTCTATATATAAAGCTGATGGTAAAATCATGCAAAACGGAGGCTTGCATAAATATAATTTCAGTTCGTATTATAATAATGCACTTATTGTACCCATAGAAGAAGGCAACCGTAGATATTACTATTTGTTTGAGACTATACCACACGAAGAGAATTGGAATTATGTTACGAACAGGCCAATAGATGATGTGACAAGTTGTTATTATCCAAATGAGTGTGGAAAATTTTGGGATTTATGCAAACTAGAATACCACATTATTGATATGCATGGCAATGGAGGAAAAGGCAAGGTAATAAGTAAAAATATTTTCTTGAAGGACTCTGTAGCCCCATCCATAAGCGGCATCAAACATCAAAACAATATTGATACATGGGTTTCTGTATTGGAATATAGAAGTAATAAAATTTTAAATTATCAAGTAAATTCCTGCGAAATTAAAAAACCAATTGTAAATATAATTCCTGATTTTGAATATCAAGATAAGCCTTACTATATATCTTATTCACCATCTGCACAGGCAGGCTTTCAGATTGTATATTCTACAAAGGGAGATTATGCGGCTTTCCCAGGAAGTAAAATATCTGATCGAAATCCCTCAACTTTAACAACAACTCCTTTTTATTTATTTGTAGCTCCGTTTGATAATCAAACTGGATTGTTTGATTTCAATGTATTAAAAACAATTACTGTACAAAGTGGTGTTGATGCAAATTTGTTTTCTCATGATTCTAAGTATTTATATTATCATGATAGTAATCTATTCGCTTCTGTCTGGATATACCAATATGAGTTAAGCTCTGGTACATCAATTGCTTTTAACTATAATAAAGGCACTTCTGATAATCTTTATTCAGGGGTTGATTATGGAAAAAGTAATGATATCATTATCTATAAAGTAACACTTAAACCTAATAATAATGGTTTTAAATATGTCAGTTATCTGGGCGCAATTAAACATATTGAACAACCATTTGTATCCAGTAATTTAAGTGATTCATTAATGCTTCCGTCGATTGATCAGCCTGATGACAAAGTCCTTTATACCTACATTGCCCGCAACAATTATATCTACAACTTCTATCACCCAGATTATAAAAAGCCCAACGCTTTTCCGGTTGCACAATCTATTTCAAATAAGGTAGCATCGCCTTCGTGTTTTACTACACCCCTTACATTAAAAGGGAATACAACTATACCTGTAGACAGTTTATACTGGGTAGTTAAAAAAACAGGGCAAAACAAATGGCAGCGTTTTAATGCAGACACCTTTGATTTGCCTGTAAGTCCGGGCACATACACGGCCAGTTTGGTTTCATACAAATACTGTTTGGCAGATAGCGCTACGCAACAATTTACTATTGAAGATTATCCAAAAGTAAACCTAGCAGACGATACGTTATACACCTGCGAGTCTAAGTCTGTAACACTACCCAACAACAATACCTACAAGTATTATTGGCTTAATGAATACAAAGAAATTGTTGGCAATTTGGTTTCAGAAACAGGGCAATACAACATGCTTGTAAAAAATAGCTGCGGTACAAAAGAAGATAGTCTCTATCTTAATAACAGTACACTTAATGTTACCAATCTTGTAACAGCAAACAACGACAACAAAAACGATTGTTTGTATGCCATTTCAAACAATGCAACTGAAATTATTCGCATGAGTATTTATAATTCCTGGGGCAGCAGTATTTTTTCAGACAATAATTATAAAAATAATTGGTGTCCGAACAATGAGTTAAGTGATGGGGTATATTATTACGAAGCTACATACAACAACAATTGCAGTAAAAAGGGCTGGGTTCAAATTATTCACTAAGTAGAGACGTAATTTATTGCGTCTTTTAGAGTCATAGATTGATATTTTACAGCTCAGTCACATTGGTCGGACCACAAAAAAAGTGGTCAGACCAATGCCAATTTCTAACCATAGCGCTTCGCTATCTGCCGCGGCGAATACTAATTGTAATACAATAAATTGCGTGTAATCTACCCCAACACATATTCAACCACCACTGCTGTAACTGCACCCAATACAGACATAACCAATCGACTGGCCTTAAACTTATGCTGTGGATTGGATTCGAAAAATATGGTTGTTGAGATATATAAGAAATTACCTGCTAACAACGCAAACAACAATCCCATACCTTCTGCATCTAAAATGCCTTGGTCGGATAAGTAATCACTCGCAAATAAACCAAGTGGTGATGCCAAGGCAAATACCAATTGCCAGCCGAAAATAGACACGCGGTACTTTAACAAACCAATTAATACTGCTGCCAATGCAAATGCTTCTGGGAGTTTGTGTAACACTAATCCAATCAATAAGGTATTATGATCGCCTTCTGCATGCATATGGGAAGGGTGCATCAATAACGACCCTTCAAGCAAACCATGTACACACATGGCCAGCATGATGAAATATTTTTTAGACCCTGTATCATTGTCATGCAAATGTATGTGCCCATGCTCCACACCTGTTGAAAAATATTCAATCAACATTTGTAAGAAATACCCAAGCAATACAAATATACCCGCTAATTTAAAGTTACCAGATTCGGTAACGGCTTCAGGTAAAATATGAATTACCGTTATAGAAAATAAATACGCTCCACTAAAAGAAAGTATAAATTTAAAATTTTCAGTACCTCGTGCTGTCGTAAAATACACAAGTAATGCTGGTACAAAACCAACTAAAAATAAAATTAGAGCATTTAGTAACATGGAATTATTTTTTAGCAATCATAATTAATCGATCCGACTCCTTAGCATCATACGCTTCCAATTGATAGCTCCCAAAGGTATCTACCAATGTTAGGCCTGCAAAGGTAAAGAATTCTTTAAAATCTTCTAAACTTAATGCTTTCACCCGTTCCGTAAAGAAATACGGCGTGTCATCTGCTTCAAAGCGAATTTCTTTATGGATGTACCCATCTTTTAAATAGCGCTTCAATCGAAACTCAATTCCTTGAATAACTTTTGTTTCTTCCTCCTTCAACATATTGAGTGCATGGGTAACATTCATAAAATCAATCACCAACTTCCCTCCTGTTTTCAATGCTTTAGAAAGAGTTGTAAACGCTGCACGATCTTCTGCTTCCGTTTCAAAATATCCAAAACTTGTAAATAAATTTAATACGTAATCAAATGTTTCATTCCAAGCAGGCTTACGCAAATCATGTACTAAAAAAGTAACGCCTTCTGGAGCATACGACTTTGCCAATGAAATACTTTCATTCGATAAGTCTGCCCCTGTAAGAGTAAATCCCTTTTCTGCTAAAAATAAGGTATGTCTACCCTTTCCACATGGCAAGTCTAGAATGCTAGCACCCTGAGGAACAGATAAATGATTCATTAAATTCGTCAGAAACACTTCAGCTTCCGAATTGTCGCGGTTGCTATACAAAATATGGTAATAAGGTGTATCAAACCATGTATCAAACCATTCTTTCTGCAATTCAGCCATAATTATGTATTTGTGTTAATCGGAATAGAATACAATAATAATCAAAAGGAAGTTCATTTAAGAATCTATGTTCTACGTTCTATGTAATAAGTTTAAAGAGAATCGCCTTATAACTTAAAACTTTACACTTAAAACTTATTCACTATCTTTGTACCAATGCGTGAAGAATACCTACAATCAGACGACGAACAATTCACTCCCAATGAAAAGGAGATTGAACGGGCATTGCGTCCGCTTTCTTTTGATGATTTTGCGGGGCAAGATAAAATTTTAGAAAATCTGAAGGTTTTTGTTGGTGCTGCAAAACAACGTGGAGAACCTTTAGACCATGTATTGTTGCACGGCCCTCCTGGACTTGGAAAGACAACACTTTCCAATATTATTGCCAACGAATTAAATGCAAGTATAAAGATCACTTCTGGTCCTGTATTAGAAAAGCCAGGTGATTTAGCAGGTTTGCTTACCAATTTACAAACCAATGATGTGTTGTTTATTGATGAGATACATCGTTTAAATTCTGTTGTGGAAGAGTATTTATACTCTGCCATGGAAGATTATAAGATTGACATCATGCTGGATTCTGGAGCAAATGCACGCAGTATTCAAATTGGCTTAAATCCGTTTACACTCATCGGTGCCACTACACGTGCAGGTTTGCTCACATCGCCCTTACGTGCACGTTTTGGTATCAATGCACGTTTGGAATATTACGATGCAAAACTATTAACACAAATTGTACTCCGCTCATCTGAATTATTAAATACACCCATTTTAGAAACTGCAGCATATGAAATTGCTCGCAGAAGCAGAGGCACGCCACGTATTGCAAATAATTTATTAAGACGTACCAGAGACTTTGCACAAATGAAAGGTGATGGCACCATTACGCTTGAAATTGCACGCATTGCACTTTCTGCTTTAAATGTAGATCAAAATGGCTTGGACGATATGGATACACGAATCCTAACGACCATTATGGATAAATTTAAAGGTGGACCAGTAGGCTTAACAACAATTGCAACAGCAGTAAGCGAAGAAGCTGAAACCATAGAAGAGGTATACGAACCATTCTTAATTCAAGAAGGCTACTTAAAGCGTACACCACGTGGTAGAGAAGTTACGCCACTTGCTTACAAACATTTGCAACGCACACCACCTGCACAATCAGGTACATTATTCGAATAAATAATGGCTTCTTTACAAATAGCGCACAACACGCGTATTGTGAAAGAAGCTGCCAAATTAGTGGGCTTCGATTACTGCGGAATATCAAAAGCAGATTTTTTAGAAAAGGAAGCTCCCAGGCTAGAGTCTTGGCTGAACCGCAATCAGCATGGCACCATGGCTTGGATTGAAAACTATTTCGACAAGCGCCTTGACCCCAGAAAATTAGTAGACGGTGCTAAATCCGTTGTTTCGGTTTTACTCAACTACACGCCAAACCCAGAAGATACAATTCTCTCAGAAGGTGATAATAAACTATCCCGCTACGCCTACGGAGAAGATTACCACTATGTCGTAAAAGACAAATTTAAACTGATGATGCAGTATATCACCGAACACATTGGTGAAGTCTCGGGCAGAGCATTTGTGGATTCAGCTCCGGTGATGGATAAAGCTTGGGCAGAGAAAAGCGGATTGGGCTGGGTTGGTAAACATACCTTATTGATTACAAAAGACAGCGGTAGCTATTTTTTTATCGGCGAACTAATTTTGGATTTGGAATTGGATACAGATGGTCCCATTAAAGATTACTGCGGAACATGCACACGTTGCATCGATGCGTGCCCGACCGATGCCATCACAGAGCCGTATCAGGTAAATGCAAGCAAATGCATTTCGTATTTAACAATCGAGTTAAAAGAACAAATACCAACGGAGTTTAAAGATCAGATGAAAGGCTGGGCATTTGGTTGTGATATCTGTCAAGAAGTGTGTCCATGGAATCGTTTTGCTACCCCCAATAAAACAAAAGAGTTCTCCCCTTCGGAAGAACTCAAAAAATACTTTGAAATGCCATTAAAAGAAATCACCAAAGATGTATTCAATGAACTTTTTAAGGGTTCACCTTTAAAAAGAACAAAAATCGAAGGGCTCTCTAGAAATTTAGCATTTTTAAAAAAAGACTATTAGGCAAAACATCTGTTTAAAACGGTAGCGTATTTACCTCCAAAGTGTTCATAACACCAATTTCGCAATTCCACCACCTCTTCAATTATTAACTCACTTAAATGTTTGATCAATTCTTTCTCAAATAGTTGCTGATCAAAGCTCACTTTTTCAAGAATAAATTTTGCATAGTTTAACATACAGTTTGTAATTGGTTTTTTAAATGAAAACTTTAAATTTTAACGAGAAACTTACATTAAAGGTTATCGAATGGATACGTATTATCGACTTTATTTGTCATTTTTGTATAAAATAGCCTTAAAAGGATCAAAAATTGAATTTTAATACCATAAATAGACTCTTGATTATTATATTTTTAGGATTAGCATTCAGCCATTCTTCAAATAGTCAAACTATTTCTTTTAAACACAACAATACTGTTTTACATAAAAATGATTTTTTTAGTATATCTATTACATTTTCAAAAGACGGTAAAAAAGAGTTTAACGCATACAAAAGCTATCAATTTCCAGATATAGCAGATATGATTAAATCACATACCTATTTCTATGAAAAAGAGGGCGCAGATAAAACATACACCATTACTCAATGGTACGAACCCATAAAGATTGGGGTAAAAAACGTTCCATCAATTAGTATTCCTACAAAAAATAAAACGTTTGTAAATCCTGCATTTACAGTTACGATTTCTTCGCTTGTTTCAGATGAGCCAATTGAACCACCCGTAGAATCCTGGATTGGTAAAACGAAGTTGCAATTAGAGATTCCTGCTATCGAATGGCACATATCTGCATCTACCAGAGATTTATATCCCATGCAGCCTTTACATATAAAGGGCTATTTATTGATACCGCTAGACAATACGATTCCATTCACCTTTATAGAAAGTCAAGAACAAATCGACTTGATAAAAAAAACAATTAAAAATAACAATTGCCTCATTCAAAATAGAGATTTAGGAAATGCTTTCAAAAGAGATACCATAACAAAAGACAATAAAGAGTATCTCCAATTAACAGTGCTCGATCAGTTTTTATTCCCACAAAATGCTGGTGATTTTATCATCCCTTCTACAGAGTGGTATGTATATGCCTATAAAAAAGGAACGCATGATGAAGGTATTGTACGCTTACCTGAAAAAATTGTACTTAAAGACAAAGTGATATCCATTCATGTGAAAGAGTTGCCTAATGTTGGCGCAAAGAAAATAATACCTGTTGGAATGTTTTACATCAAAGACTATTTAGATTCTAAACGTATTCGCAACGGGCAAGCCACCTACCTTACAATTGTAATGGAAACAAACACAGACCCTTCTTCTATTGGCAGTTTTGAATTTACATCCTCAGATATGGAATTGATGGGTGAAGAAATTGTTTCACTTCGTATTCTCGACGGCGAACAATGGCGTGTTCGTAAAGAATTGAAATACCAAATAAATCCATTACGAAGCGGAGAGTACAATCTATCCGACGCATTTCGATATATTTATTTCAATCCAGTCAAAGGCCAATACGACACTATTTATCCAAAATCTGTACTGACGGTATATGGAGACAGAATAAGTGAAAGCAATGCGATGTTAACCAACGATGCATTTTACAATCGATACACAAAACAAACCAACAATACCCTATTCAATAGCAATCAGAATGATTTGTTCAACTACTTGGCGAACCTAATTATTTTGATTATGTTAGTAGTTACCGCAATTCTTGTAATAAAAAAATGAGCAATACATACGGCACAATATTTCGCATTACCACATTTGGTGAATCTCATGGTAATGCTGTAGGAGTAGTAGTGGACGGTTGTCCACCGAACATCGAAATTGACATCGCGTTTATTCAATCTGAAATGGCTCGCCGAAAGCCTGGTCAATCTAAGATTGTAACGCAACGTCAAGAAGACGATGAAATAGAAATTTTATCTGGCATCTTTGAAGGGAAATCAACAGGCACACCCATCGCAATGATGGTGCGCAATGCGGATCAACGCAGCAAAGATTATTCGCACATTGCAGATCGTTACCGACCTTCGCATGCAGATTATACCTACCAAGAAAAATACGGCTTTCGTGATTACCGCGGTGGCGGTAGAAGTTCTGCTCGTGAAACACTTGCGCGGGTTGCTGCAGGTGCTTTAGCAAAAATGATTTTAGCTAAAGCCAATATCAAAATACAAGCCTATGTATCTCAAGTAGGACCATTAAAACTTACTACAGATTATAAAGCATTAAATATTCCGAATGCGGAAAACAACATCATCCGTTGTCCGGATGATGTGATGGCAGAAAAGATGATTGATTTTATCGACCAAACACGCAAAGATAGAGATACCGTAGGTGGTGTTGTAAGTTGCGTGATTGAAGGTTCTCCCGTTGGATTAGGCGAACCCGTATTTGATAAACTACATGCTGAATTGGGCAAAGCTATGTTGAGCATCAATGCTGTAAAAGGATTTGAATACGGAAGTGGGTTTGAAGGTGTAGAACAATTTGGTTCGCAACACAACGACAAATTCTATGCAGACGAAGAAGGAAATGTACGTACACAAACAAACCACTCCGGTGGCATACAAGGTGGTATCAGCAATGGCGAAGATATTTATTTCCGCGTGGCATTTAAGCCTGTTGCGACCATTATGATTGATCAAGAAAGCATCAACGATAAGGGTGAAACGGTAACAGTAAGTGGCAAAGGCAGACACGATCCATGCGTCGTACCACGTGCTGTTCCAATCGTAGAAGCAATGGCTGCCATTGTTATGGTTGATTTTTATTTACGCAACAAAGCCATTCGCTTTGACTGATAAAAAACACAATAGGATACCATTGCACCTACAAATTCTTATAGGTATGGTGCTTGGTATTGGATGGAGTATAGCTGCTAGTTATATCCCCAATGGTGCAGAATGGACACAATCTTATGTAAAACCATTCGGCAGTTTATTTATTAAACTGCTCCAAATGCTTGCGATTCCGCTGATATTGACTTCAATCATCAGCGGAATCGCTGGTTTAAAAGACCTCGATAAACTAGGTAGAATTGGTGGGCGCACCTTAGCCTTATTTACGGCCACCTGCCTCCTATCCACCATCATTGGCTTGGGTTTGGCAAGCTTACTAAAACCAGGCGCAGCCATTCCAGAACACACTAAAACATCCTTGCTTCTATCCTATCAAGATAATACAAATTCCATCATAGAAAAAGCACAATCTGCAAACACAGGCGCGATGGATATGTTGGTAGAAATTATACCCAATAATATTTTTCATGCCTTGGCAAACAACAGCATGATGTTGCAGGTAGTAATTTTTTCCATACTATTTGGAATCGCATTATCTAAAGTAGAACTTTCTAAAGCAGACATTGTGGTACAATTTATTGATGGCTTAAATGAGACCTTCATGAAATTGGTTTTAATGGTAATGGTTGTGGCACCAATCGGTGTATTTGCATTGATTGCATCCATTAGCTTTAATGCACAGGTGTTTTTATCCTTATTGTATTATATGATGACGGTATTAATGGGGCTTGCCACAATTCTTTTTATTCTCTACCCCACTATTATAAGCCTGTTTTCAAAGATATCGTATAAAGCATTTTTCAAAAACATGCAGCCTGTTTTCTTAATGGCATTTTCAACAAGTTCCAGTGCGGCTACCTTACCGCTAACCATGGAACGGGTTTCAACGGGTTTTAACATTAAGAAAGAAATATCCGATTTTGTATTGTCGCTGGGTACAACCATAAACATGGATGGCACGGCAATTTATCAAAGCATTGCAGCGGTATTTATTGCGCAAGCAACGGGCATTGACTTATCGTTGGGACAACTTATCATCATTGCACTTACGGCAACACTCTCAGCTGTTGGTGCTGCAGGCATACCTGGTGCCGGCATGATCACACTCATTATTGTACTTGATTCCGTGCAAATCCCCATTGCGGCCATTGCACTTATTATGGCACCAGATCGCTTGTTAGATATGTTTCGCACGGTTGTGAATGTTGCTGGCGATGCAAGTGCTGCGATTGCTGTTTCTGGTATGGAAGATGAGTAGTTGCGAGGTTCTAGGTGCTAGTTGCTAGACGAGGAATGTACGGAGTATGTAGACCTTTAAATTTCTTCAAATGTTATTTCAGAATAACATTTAGCTATTAATTTAATTTTCATGTGTTATAAATAATTAAGTTTTATGAAAATCAATCTAATTTATATCTTTATTTTTCTAATATGCTTCATTACATGTAGCACAAATTGTACTAACAAAAAACAATTTTGCATTGATTACCCCAAAGCTGTCGTTTCTTTCCAAGTAAAATCTTTAGGAAAAATATCACTATTCAATAAGGGAGATTCAATTATTCTTTTTATGAATAACTACCTCTCTTCTAAACAATCTAAAGTACTTAAAAATACATTTGCATATATTGATATTTCACAAAAAAAAATAATCGGAATAGATTCATTTGACATTGGTGACATAGAAAAAACCACTTCTTTAGAAGACGTTGAATATACTGTATTAACAAATGATCCAAATATTATAAAAATTAAAAGTTCTCATGAGAATTGGGGCAGAGGGGGCAAACAGAACTCAAAAATTATTCTCATAAATAAAAACCAAGAAATTGTTAAAATGTTTTTATTTCCTTGCTTTAAGAATTCTTCAATAAAAGTATTATTTTCTTTTAAGGGCTATTTAATTATAGGATCGAAAAATATTTATGACGTAAATGACTCAACGAATTGGTTATATGTTTATAAAATTTCAGACTTAATTTCAACTAATTGCAATAATTATCTATCTGAATCCATTGATTTCGATGAAAAAATACCTGACACCATAATGAAAAAATACGACCCTAATTTGATTGGAGATATAGAATTTTAATTTCAGGCATTATTTATTTTGTTTTTCGGAACACATAAAGAATACGATTTAATTGATGCGAATACAATTTCTAACTATTAAAAAATTATGGAAATTAAATTAATTAAAAAAAAAGAACATGCCCTCGCCCTTCAGCGTGTAGAAATACTCTTTACTGAAGGTGTAAAAAAGGTACGGTAAAAGGAAATGAATTAGAGCTGCTTCTCCGCCTCTGTTGGTACCTACCTATTTCCTAACCATCCCAACCCGCAGTGGTTGAGTCTTTTCGGCCAAACACCTGCTGCTGTATGATGTTATGAAAATTTTCTGAACTATGATTTTTTTGATTAAAATGATTTCTATGATTTAATTTTATTTTCAAGAATGAATTGCTTAAGTTTATTGAGAACACTAATTTTATATTTATCAGGCTTTAATATAGGGTTACATCCTTTAATAGTCGCAGTTAATAAAACGCGGTTGTTTATTATTTTTTTCATGCGTAGCTGATATGATAAAATAGTTTCAAATTTAAGATTGTGGTATTAGATAAGTAAATAATTTCTCTTTAAATTGATCGTTTAACATCATAGAGTAGCAGGTGGTTGGCCGAAAGGGCACAACCACGGAGAGGTTTGTGGTGGAGTTGCCAACAAAGGCGGAACGGTTTTATAGTTCCACTTCGTCTAAATTTTCATCATAAAAAACTGCAGTTTCATATTCAAGATCTTTATTTAATTTATCCTTTACATAATACAACATTTCCCACTCATTTTTAAAAGCATCATTCGTTACTTCTTCTTCAGAAATAATGTCTACAACTTTAGGAATGAGCCCTGCGTCTTCATATCCCCAGCTTATAGGTCTTGGCTCAAAGTGTCTCCTATACCCCTTAATCGCCATTCCAAATAAACTCACACAAGGTATTTTTTCGTACATTTCTATTTTGTGATTTGGCAGATCTTTAATAAGCATTTTTAAAAATCCATATATAGGTTCTTGCTCTTCCATAGATCTCATGTCTGCCATCGCCAATATTTCAATCGGATTCGTATTTATTATAATTGCAGGAATGATCAATCCATTTTTATAAGCCATTTCTTTTGTGGCATTACCAAAAACTAGAGTAAGTAATACCAAAGCCAATGTTCCTACAATTCCGAGTATACCCCAAATCCAATGTCCGTAATAAAATAAATAAATGGTATACGTTAGCATGCCTAATAAAAGAAACATACAAAAGTATTTAATAACCTTTCCGGCCGCCGGATATGAATCGTATATTTTTATTCGTTCTTCATCTGGATCTATATTCATCGACCTTGACGCTCGTGATAAATTTAAATTTTCACCTTTCTCACCAATTTCATTATTCATCTTCTTTCTTTATAATTTATAGTACTGATTCCGCTATTAAAAATTCGATTTCATTTGATTGCTTTTTTTAGAAATATAGAATAGCAAAAAAACATATCTATACTTAAATCTAACAACTAAAAATAGATTGCACAGACATCAAAAATGAACATTTATTTTTGATGTAATGCGAAATCCATTATCAAAATTCATTCTGATTTAATTCGTTTTAAAAATACTTTTTTTTATTGTAAAATATGAACTTCCATTCCCTTTTTAAAAGGTTTCATTAAAAATATTATCTTATGTTAACAGATCTAGTTTTAAAAAAAGGCGTATATATAAAGGCAGTTATTAGTATATATTATATTGGTAAATATTAAAAATGCCAACATAATTATACTCGACTAAAATATTTAAAAAATACATCCATCTAACATATAAAATCCTCTATAAAAATATATTCGTAGAGGATTTTATACTTAAACATTATACAGCTGTATTTCAAAAAGTATTATTTTGTATCAACTTCCTTATTAAACGATGCCATTTCCTTTTTCAAATCAGGCAGAAACCCTGCAACCATACCCAACAATGGCAGTACCGAAGCAATTCTAAATGCATATTGAATGGAGGTATGATCTGCAACATATCCCAATACAGCAGAGCCGATTCCGCCCATGCCAAAGGCTAGTCCGAAGAACAGACCCGACACCATACCAATCTTACCTGGCATCAACTCTTGTGCGTATACCAATATAACCGAAAAGGCGGAAGATAAAACCAAACCAACCAGCACGCATAAAATGCCCGACCAAAATAAATTTGCATAGGGCAACATCAAAGCAAATGGCGCAGCACCTAAAATAGAAAACCAGATAACATGTTTGCGATTAAATCGATCGCTGATTGGTCCGCCGAGGAAGGTACCTATCGCCATCGATACAAGGAACATAAACAAATAAAACTGAGATTGCTCTACTGTTAAGCCAAATGTTTTGTTCAAATAAAAGGTATAGTAACTTGTAATGCTTGCGATATAGACATACTTCGAAAAGATCAACACAATCAATAACGACAAAGCAGTCACCACTTTCTTTCTTGGTAAGTTATGTGTTTGTTCTAATGCGACTTTTTTCTTCGTTCTATTCGATAAATATTTTTTATACCAAATAGATACGCGCGATTGTATAACAATTGCAGCAACAGCAAACACCGTTAAATAAATCAATCCAAATTGTCCTTTGGGAGCAATAAGCCAAGCCACAACAACAGCAGCTAAGGCACTGCCTGTATTTCCTCCAATCTGAAAGATGGACTGAGCCAAGCCTCTTTTCTTAGAACCACCAGAAGCCATATAGGCTACTCTAGAAGATTCGGGATGCAGTATCGCAGAACCAATACCTACAACGCATACAGAACCCAACACATAATACAGATTGGGTGCATTGGCAAGAAAGATAATTCCCACAAGTGTAAAACACATACCAATAGGTAATGAATACGGCTTGGGGTGCACATCGGTATAAAGTCCTATTACTGGTTGCAGTAAAGATGCGGTAAAATTTAATACAAAGGTGATTAATCCAATTTCGGTAAAACTGAGATTTAACGATTCCTTAAAAACAGGATACATCAAAGGAATAGATTGTTGAATGAGGTCATTTAATAAATGCGCTCCACTAATGGCAAACAGGATTGGATATACGGTTGTTTGAATGGTCTTCCCTACTTCTGCATCAACTACTTCACTTTTATTTTCCATATATGGCGGTATTGAATCTTTTAAATCAGACGTTTCCTTCCAAATAGGAAGGAAATCAAAGGTAGAAATTCTCGCCAATTTCCAAATACAATAGTATTATTTTATATAACAGCCTTTAAATCTATTGTTTAAAAAATAACAGAATCAAAAAACGAATTATTTCATTACCGAATTCTCCCTAACATTAAGATTAACAATAGGATATCGCATCTAAAAACTTTTCTGTAAGTCGCCAACAGAAAAGAGCAAGTTGATTCCGATTTTCAGATAAATCATATTCATAAATCCCTTCCTAAAATACCGTTCCTTGTCCAGTAACTAGCAACTAAAACCTAAAATTCGTACCTTTGTAGAACCTGTTTGTTAAATAAGGTGTTAGTGCATAAGAACGGAGAAATCATGGAAAATAAAAAAATAGAGGTTGAAGTATATACAGAAGCTACTCCAAACCCAAATACCTTAAAATTTATTACGGACAAAATGTTGATGGAAGAAGGAAGCATTGATTTTCCTACTGCATCTTCAGCAGAATCCTGTGCATTGGCATTAGACTTATTTCGTTTTGATTTCGTAAAACGTGTATTCATCGCCGCAAATTTTGTTACGGTCACAAAGTCTGAAAAGATGGATTGGCAGGAAGTAAATGGCATGATAAAAGCCTTAATTAAAGGCTATGTGGAAGAAGGTAAGCCTTTGATTAAAGAAATGCCAAAACCTGTTTCAAGCACAACACCCGTTGAAGGAGAATCAGAAGTTGTTACAAAAATTAAAGTGGTTTTGGATGAATATATCCGCCCAGCAGTGGAACAAGATGGTGGTGCAATTATATTTGAATCATTCATTGATGGTGTTGTAAAAGTTCAATTACAAGGGTCTTGCAGTGGTTGCCCATCTTCTACAGTTACATTAAAATCAGGTATTGAGAACTTATTAAAACGTATGGTTCCGGAAGTAACGGAAGTTGTTGCGGGAGTTTGATTTTAGTTGCCAGTTGCTAGTTTCTAGGTACTAGACGAAAAGTACTGAGTATAGAGTACAGAGTATAAAGTCGGAGGGTATTTGGTTACCCAATAAAAAAAGGAAAGAGTTAACTTTTTCCTTTTTTTATTGGTAATACCAATTGCTACTTCAAAAATAGTCGAATGTTGATTAGGCCAATAATAACCTACCCTCGAACCAACCTGTTGTTGTGTCGTTTCTGGCCCAACAACCTAGAAATGTCAAAATACATGTTGGTCTATATTGAATTTAGTTTTGGTATAAATCACTACACTTCACTACACCCAGCCAAACTCAATGAACTATTTGTACCCAGCCTTTTTTACTACAATTATTATTGTAGGTAGTTTCATAAAAATATACGCCATCGCTTAATTCATTTTCTGGACACCAATTGTTTTTATAGTCTGCGTCGTAAAAAATACGACTGCCCCAGCTATTATAAACTGACAAAGCAATAATTTCGTTAGCGTTGTTTGATTGCGCATATAGGCAATCATTTTTACCATCGTTGTTAACGGTTACTAAATTGGTAACATTCAATATACTATTGCCTAGGTACAGGCTATCTTTAGCAGTGCCGCAACTGTTTGTAACAACCAATGTATATAAGCCTTCTTGGCTTACTGTAGGTGCTACAGGTTCTGCATGCGAATTGTACCATTGATATTTATAAGTACGTGTTATTGGAAGGTATACCTGTTTTGAATCGCAGGTGTACACCGTGTCTTCTGTTACCTGTATTGTTGGGTAATCTTCCAATACAAATTGCTGACTGGCGGAATCTACCAAACAATATTTATACGAAACCAAGCTAGTTGTGTATGTGCCGGGACTTAAGCTTAGACTGAGTATTTTATCTGTATATTTTTGCCAGCCCATTGAAGGTTCTTTTTTGATAAACCAAAACAAACTATCTTCTGTAATGTTGCTTGTACCTTTTAAAATTACAGGTGCATCATAACAAGCAGGCGATGGTATAGCAGCAATGGACTGACGGAAAGCCACATCAGGTTTTTTATAATCAGGATGGTGAAAATTATAAATATAGTTATTACGGGAAATAGGATCAAAAAATGTTGAATTATATTGATTGAGGCCAACAGTATTCAAGCTACTACTACTACTACTACTACTACTACTACTACTACTACTACTACTACTATTAATCACTAATGTGTTGTTTATAAAAAAAAAAAAAAACCAATGTTGATAATATGTAAAATAAGAATAATCA
>ERZ724508.972-NODE-972-length-18477-cov-4.836880_pt1 | contig 18477 bp, 11 predicted proteins | sample MGYA00376041_ERZ724508 | MGnify/ENA primary metagenome ERZ724508 (study PRJEB28724, sample SAMN07190887) | wastewater metagenome | isolation source: effluent of sewage treatment plant in Hong Hong | place: USA: Christiansburg, Virginia | collected 2016-03-01 ...
TGGAATGCGTTTTCTTAAAATTGGAAAATCAACTGAAGCACTGGTGGTAACATAAACCCTCTTAAATATTTTTCAGTGGCTCCGAAAACATTTGCTTAAAGCTTTGTGCAGTTAATTCTAAAATAATGAATAAAAAGCAAGAATAGCAAAGGATAATATCAATACGCCAGAAAAACGATTAATCCACGTTAAGCCGCTGGTGGTTATTTTGTTTCTAAACAAATTTAAGACGGTACTTAAAATAAGCCACCAAATTGCAGAGCCAATAAAAACACCTAACACTAAAGAAGATGATAATAGGTAGTTTGTTTTTTCTTGCCCTAAACCAAGCCCTGCAAAAACAGCAAAGAAAGTTAAAATAGTAATTGGATTGGTTATGGTTAGTAAAAACGTAGAAGTGAAATTTTTTAATAAGCCATTACTGTCAATGTTGGCTTCTTTTGTAGCTGCTTTGCTGATGAGCGTTTTAATTCCTAAGTAAAGCAAAAATAATCCTCCAAATAATTTCATCCAAAATTGTTGGGCTATTAAAAAATCTGAAATACTAGTTAACCCAAAGCCTGCTATAAAACCATAAGTTCCATCTGCCACGGCGGCACCCAGCCCAGTAAAAAGTCCAGATAAACGCCCTTCAGTTAGGGTTCTTCTAATCACTAAAACGCCAATCGGACCAACAGGTGCGGCAATCGAAAAGCCCACTAAAAGTCCTTTAATCAAATAATCGAGAGTCATAAAGTATTAATGAAATAGTGCAGGATTTGAATAACTAAAACTTCGGGCAGCTTACTAAAACTCTTCTTGTTTTCTTTTTCTTTTTAGCAATTTCATATACTAAAGATACTTCGTGTCCGCCTAATGAATTGGCAACCCCCAATTTTGAGATAGTTAAATCGTAACTATAACCAATACGCAGATTATATTCGGTTATATCAAAGCCAACTAATATCGCAATCGATTCGCGGCTGCTATAAGTTGGCCCGTAATTTTTAAAAGGTAAGCCTCTGTACCACAAACCTACATTTAATGGCAAATGATAATAGTATACACCAATATCTAATTGATCGTATTTTTGCTGGTGACGGTAATTAAATGCAGGAGAGATGTAACGCTTGATATCATTTTTAGATTTTTGTTCTATAATAAAACGGTAGCCACCGTGTAAACTTAAACTCAATGGCAAAGGCACTCTATCGCCTGTTAAACTACTATTAGGTTGTGTTAAATGTTTAGCGCTTAAGCCAAGCCAGTATTCTGTAGAGTTTAATAAGGCGCCGGCTGCAAAATCCATAAAGTTTAACTGCTCGTAATTAGCAGCCTCTGTTGAGATACTTGAACCAGTTGTAATTTGATCGTTAAATTTTAGTTTCCCAAAATCAATGCGTTTCATATTGTAGTTTAAATTAGCGCCTAATCTAATTTCTGCAAGCTTACTTACTTTAAAATGATAGGCATAATTAATTCCAAATTGTGTGTGTGTTAATCCAGCAGTTCCCGCTCTATCTTGCATTACGGTTATTCCTAAGCCACTATTAATATCGCTCATGTTATAATCATAACTTGCCATATAGGTTTGATAGGCTCTCTTAATCCCAGGCCATTGATTACGATAATTCGCCACAAAACGGTGCTCGTAGGTAACACCTGTAAAAGCAGGATTTAAATACATGGGTGCAGCATAGAACTGCGTAAACTGAGCGTCTTGCGCTTTCAATACAATTGAACACAAAACTATAGACAGAGTTAGAGCGAAATATGTAATTACTTTTTTAATAGCGCTTATTTTTTAGTTAAACTTATAATTAAATCTTTTTCAATTTGTTCAGTAGCCAAAGGTTCAATATCTACAATCATCGTTTGAAAACCATCCTCTTCAATAATGGCTTTATAAGACTTTACCGGATTCATAACCAAAATAAATTTCCCTGTTTTTGAATTCGCATTATAAATGCCAGAAACTTGCTTGCTTTCAGTATCTATAATGGTAATTTTTGCCTTACTGACTTCATTGCCAAACATAACCACACCATGTTTCACTTTTAAATCATTATCTCCAAAACGCGTGTCAATCATATAAATATCTGAACCACCAAAAGTTTCTTCTTTCACCGAAGAATAATAGCCATGCGTGCCATTGGCATTTAATACAAAGAAAATATCATTGTTTACGGTATTGATTGGAAAGCCTAAATTTTCGGGAGGAGAAAATGTATTAGTTTCTTGATTTAAACTAGTTTTAAAAACATCGTATTCTCCCATCGTGTTATGTCCTTTTGAACTAAAGTATAAGGTAGTACCATCAGGGTGTAAAAAAGGAGCATCTTCATCTTTGTACGTATTAATTGTTGCACCTAAGTTTAGTGGCATCGACCATCTGCCGTTTGGTAATTTTTTAATGCGATAAATATCTTTTCCACCAAATCCACCAGGTTTATTACTACTAAAAAATATCACACTTGTATCAGAACTAAAACAGGCGCTAGTTTCTATAAATGGTGTATTTATTTCAGCACCAAGTTTTTCAGGAGTTGTCCATCCATTAAAACTTATTCTTGTCATGTATAAATCGCCAGTTAACTTATCATCTGATGTTCTGTAAATCATTAATTGATTACCATCAAAGCTTAAAGCTACGCAAGCATCATGGGTGTTGGTATTAATTGGTGTGCCAATATTTTTAGGAACTCCCCATTTACCATCTTCCATTTTTTGAGAAACATACACATCTTCGTAGTACGTATTATATGCATCTTTTAGGTTACCAGTGCTTCCATCTCGGCGAGAGGTAAAATACATTAAGGTTTCATCAGGTGTAATTAATGGTACATATTCTGCAAAAGAAGAGTTTATCACATTACCCACATTTTTGATAATAGAACGATGAGGTTGGCTTATTAAATCAATGGCATTTTTACTGCATGCAATATGATAATCCACTTCATCATTTGTAATCGTTCTTTCTTTTATGGCAATTGCTCTGTAATTAGTATAGTATTTGATGGCTTGCTCAAAGTTAGAAGTGAGATGATAAAATTTTCCAAAATAAAATAATACCTCTGGTGTTTTACTGTTTTTTAACTTAACAATATGATTATAACTAGAGTCGGGCGCATGATTTAAATTTAAACGACTAATCACAGAGTTTAAGTGCGCTGTTTCGTTGTCTACATCCACGGCTAAAACTTTTCTATAAAAATTAATGGCGTTTAAATAATCTTCTTGCTCAAATGCGGCGTTAGCTAACTTTAAATCTTTTGCATACAATTTAGAACTCACTTTTGTTTGCCCGAATAGTTGAGCGGCAAAAAACAAAGTGATTATGTAAGCATTTAATTTCATGTTATCTTAACAAAAGCACATCGCCAGTTTTAGCAATTTTTTTACCATCTAAAGTGGTTGCATTTATTTTCCATATATACACATCTTGTGTACATAATTTTCCTTTATAGTAACCATCCCAACCAATGGTAATATCTTTTGATACAAATAATAGTTCGCCCCAGCGCGAGAAAATATTTAATTCATATTTGTCGATACCTTTTAATACAGGATGAAACACATCGTTATTAACATCGGTTGCACTAAATGCACCGCCATTACCACCGTTTGGATTTGGAGAAAAGGCATTTGGTATTTCAACAGAGCTTTCTAATTCAGCCACAATTTTTGATGGCAAATTGAAGGTGTCTAAACAGCCATGAATGTTTTGGGCTACTAAAAATATTTGATACTCACCAGGATCTTGATAAGTATGAAGAGGACTTGTTTCGGTAGATGTATTGCCATCTCCAAAATTCCAAGAATAGCTCACGGCTCCTGCCGATAAGTTAGTACAGGTAACAGGATTTGTTGGCACGAATACTAAATTGGGATTCGCTTGAAATAAAGCAATTGGTTTAGCATATACTTTGATTACTTTTTGAGAAGTATCTTTACATCCATAACCATCTGTGCCAATTAATTGTACTGTAAATGTTTTGGTTACTTGCGAATTGTTGTAATAAATATTGCTTGGATTATCTGTGGTCGCAATATTTCCATCTCCAAAATTCCATTGATAATTAGCAGCATTAGCAATTGTAGGGAAGTTAACCATTAGTGCAGTACAGCCACTATCTGGCGAAGCAATAATGGTAAATTCTGGTTTTGGATGAACTATAATAGGAACTATAATTGTGTCTTTACAATTGCTTAATGAGGTTGCAATTAATTGAACGGTGTTTGTAATATTAGCAGTGGTAGTATTTGTAAATGCTTGAGATGGATTCGTATTGGTTGAAGTGTTTGTTCCAAAATCCCAATTATAACTATTAGCACCAATAGATGTATTAGTAAAGCTTAATAGTTTTGGCGAACAGGCAGGTGTATCAACTGTAAAGTTTGCTTTAGGATTAAATAATATTAATACTGGTTTACTAATAGAGTCAATACAACCGTTGGCGTTAATAGCTAATAGCGTACAATTATAGGATTGATTAGTGGTGTTACTCGTATTGGTATAAGTGTAATTTGTATTGAAGGTAACATCTGTATTTCCATCCCCGTATTTCCACAAATAAGATGTTGCAAATAAACTGGAGTTAGTCATGGATGTTGCTAATGGCGAACATGAAACACTTGGTGTTAAAGCAAAATCAGCAACTGGTTTTGCATAAATTTCAGGATAACCTAAAGTAGTATCCTTACAACCAGAAGCGGTTGTTACAATTAATTGAACGGTAAATGTTAAGTTACTTGCCGATGTATTTGTATACGTGTGAACTGGATTAGGAAGAGATGAGGTGCTTGAAAAATCTCCAAAGTCCCAAACATTGCCTGTCGATCCTAATGTGTTATTTAAAAAGGTAATAGTTTTAGAAGCACATCTTGGCGTATCGTTACTAAATGTAGCATCTGGTTTAAAAAATGTAAGTACAGGAATTAAAACAGAATCTTTACAACCATTGTTATTAGTAGCAACAAGTGTACAGGTAAACGTTTGATTTGATGAATTGCTTGGATTTAAGTAAGTGTAATTTGAATTGGTAGTGGTTGCGGAGTTTCCATCTCCGTATTTCCACTCATAGGTATTTGCAAAATTACTGGTATTATTCATAGTCACCGCTAGTGGAGAGCAACCTGATGTTGGTGTTAAAACAGCATTAGCTATTGGCTTCGCAAAAATAGTAGTAACTGCATTAGCGGTATCCTTGCAACCAAATGCACTGGTTGAAATTAAGGTAATACTAAATGTTAAATTATTAATACTATTGTTTGTATAGGTATGCGCAGGACTAGTAACACCAGATAATGGACTGCTATCTCCAAAGTTCCAGCTATAAGTAGTTGAGCCTTGGGATGTATTAGTGAACGTAATGGTCTTAGATACACAGCGTGGTGTATCTAATGCAAAATCGGCAAATGGTTTAAAATGTACTAATACAAATTTGTCGAGAGAATCTTTACAACCATTAGCGCTTGTAGCAACAAGTGTGCAAGTAAATGTTTGGTTGTTTACATTACTTAAATTTGTATAAGTATGATTCGTATTATTTGTAATGGCAGTATTTCCATCTCCAAATTTCCATACATAAGTTGAACCAGCAATGCTTGTATTTGTAAAAGTAGTTGCTAACGGAGAACATCCTACCGTTGGGGTCACCACAAAATTAGCTTGAGGTTTTGCAAATACTACTGGGTAACCGTAAGTTGTATCAGCACAAGAGAAAGCATTGGATGCAATTAATTGAACGGTGTAAGTTTGATCAACAGTTGTAGTGTTAGTGAAAACATGGGTAGGGTTTGGCGAAAAATTTAAAGGGCTGCCATCTCCAAAATCCCATTCATAAGTTACGGCGCCTAATACAGGTGGAAAGTTAACGCTTAATGGAGAACATCCACTGCTTGGTATCATTGTAAAATTAAAAATAGGTCGAGGATAAATAGTTACTGTTAATGATGTACTATCCTTACATCCATTACTACTTGTTGCTACTAATTGTGCGGTAAAAGTTTGTATCAGTAAAGTTGTATTCATATAGGTATGAGATACAACAGATGTTGTTGCTGTGCTTGAAGATAAGTCGCCAAAATCCCAGTTATAAGTTGTAGCGCCTATAGAGTTATTTGTAAATGTTGCCGCTACAGGCGAACAACCAGCAGGAGCACTTACTGTAAATGATGCACTTGGTTTTGTAAATACTGTGACAGTAGAAGTATGCGTATCTGTACAGCCAGCTGCGGTAGAAGCAACTAAATTTACCGTGTACACCAAATTTGATGCTGTGGTATTGGTAAAACTTTCAATAGGGTCGGTTGCTGTTGACGTATTTCCGTTTCCAAAGTTCCACGTATAAGATGTAGCACTGATGGAAGTATTGGTAAAGTTAACCGTAAGAGTAGGGCAGCCATTAATTGGGGTTAATGTAAAGTCGGCTGTTGGTTTTACGTTAATGTTGATGGTTTGTAAAACCGTATCAGTGCAATTAGCAGTGTTTACAATTAACTCAACTGTGTAAGTATTTTGTGTGGTATAAGTATGAGATGGGTTTTGTGCAGAAGCAGTTGCTGTTGGCGATGCGTCCCCAAAGTTCCAACTCCAAGATACGATAGGATCTCCGGGCGCATGAGTTGAAATATCTGTAAATGAAGCAGGAGATAAAACACAAGCATTAGCGGCACTAAATGCTGCTGTTGGAATTTGATAAACATTGATGGGAGCCGTAAATGTATGAATACAAGTGTTGAGGGCAGTAACCGTTAATGTGGCTACAAAATTCCCGATGGTATTATAATTTTGCGGAGGAGGAAACTGCCCATTAAAGGTATTTCCGTTTCCAAAATTCCAATTCCAACTTATGGCACTACTTGATTGATCGGTAAAAGTAGCTCCGGTAATAGAAGTACAACCTTTATTTGGCGTTACAGTAAAATCAGCATTTGGTCGTGGTAAAATAGTAATCACCACTTTATCGGTATCAGTACACGAAGCGCCACCACCGCCGATTAATGCTACTACAGATATAGTAAATGTGCCAGATGCGTTATAAGTAAATGTTTGTGGACCAAACGGACGAGAAACAAATCCACCACCAGTTCCAAAATTCCATTTATATAAATAACCTGTTGAACTTGTGTTAGTAAATGTAACGGCACTACCTTGACAAAACGGACCAGCAGGTGCAATAGCTCCAGCAGTTGGAGGGTTTACAATGGTAACCGATTGCACTTGAATATCCACGCCACATAAATTACTGTCTTCTAGCATTACCGTATACGTGCCAACAGATGGATAAGCTACTGAAAGTGGAGAAGTTGGAGGCCAAGGTCTCCAACCAACAATCGAATCATGTCCTAAACCCCAGTAATCTCCAAGGTTCCAGCGTTCTTGCCTTTGAAATGTATTTCCCTGAGGAACACAGTTTCGGTTAGTGGTGTTTGTGTAAGTAAACACATTATCTGGCCAACATTTAATAAAAGCGGATGGTGTAATATTAGCATCATCTCTATCGTAAATTTGAATTGGATTAAAATTAGCAATAGTTGGAATAGCGGTGCAATAATTATCGGCAGTAAGTGTTACAGCAGTTTGACAATTTACCGTTCCCGGATTATAAGTATGAGAAATTGTTTGACCAGCATTTGTATAATTAAATGTCACAGGCGGGGTTCCATCTCCAAAGTTCCAAGTAAACATGGTAGTTTCAGAAACATCCGTACTAGAGTTTGTAAATAATAGTGCTTTTGGAGCACAAGCGGTTGTTACTCCGCCAATAGGAATTTGGATAGATGCATTTACTGGCTTTTCCATAACAGCAATGCCTGTTAGCACACAACCAAGCGAAGGAATATTTAATGTAATCACAAAAGTATCAGGCGTTGCTGAATTATAGGTGTGATTAATTAATGAGTTTGCGGTGTAAGAGCCTCCAACGGTATTAGCCGTGCCATCTCCCCAATCGATAGTATATGCGCCCCAACCAGTGCTTGAGGCAAAGTTCATGTTATAAGTGCCTGTTCCTTGGCAATCAATAAAGTAGGGTCTATTAACCAAATTGCCCAAGTAATCGTATATCTGAGGGCATTGAGCGGTTACTAATTTAGAACTAATTAGTAACAGAAATATATATAGCGTGCGTTTAAGCATAATAGTAAAAATTAAAAACAGGTTCTATAAGCCGGGTTCTGTATTGCTTGCGCAACTTTCATCATTTATCTATGCAGCCTACCCTCTCTAATATAACCGAAGTTATTGCAACGAGTCGCCGCAAAATTAGAGTTTACATGGCCTTACAACATAAGAGGTTTGTCCTATGTAATTGTTACCAACTACACATGTGAGCTCTTACCTCACATTTTCACTATGACCTTAACATCGAAATGCTAAGGCTACTTGGTTTTCTGTGACACTATCTGTTATATTCTTATTCCTAAAAATATACCCACCCTTTCAAGTGGCAAATTACCCTGCGTTGCCCGGACTTTCCTCCCTTAAAATAAAGAGCGATGAAACAAACCTGTTTTGTATAAAAATACGAAAAAGCAAGGACATACACTCCAATTTTTATACTTTTTTTTACAGAGGTTATTATTTCGTAACATTAAATTTAAAAGGAAATGACTAAACAAAAAGATTTTCAGTTTTATGCTTCCATTTAATTCAAAAAACGCTCTGTTTTATGTATGAGTTCTTTTCAAAAAATAAAAATTAGCGTTTGTATTCCCTTGTAAATACTGCTATTTTTAGGAATGCTACAAATTATAGCAATCATCTGCTAGAAATTTGATTTAGATTTGTAAAGAATTTGAGAATGTTACAAACTTGTTAATCGTCCTCAATTTAAAAACCGTAACTTAAAACTATAAATATAGAAATCATGGCAAAAAAAACAGAAGACACTATTGAAGCTGTAGACAGAAAAGCAGTAGGTAGCGAAAAATTAAAAGCATTACAATTAACTTTAGATAAGTTGGAAAAAACTTATGGTAAAGGCACCATCATGAAATTAGGAGACAGCGTGGTTGAGCCCATGGATTCTATTTCAACTGGGTCTTTAGGTTTAAATATCGCATTAGGAATTGGTGGTTTACCTCGTGGTCGTGTAGTTGAAATTTACGGACCTGAGTCTTCTGGTAAAACAACATTAGCTATTCATGCTATTGCAAGTGTACAACGCGCTGGCGGTATTGCCGCTATCATTGATGCAGAGCACGCTTTTGATCGTTTTTATGCAGAAAAATTAGGAGTAGATACAAAAAGTTTATTAATCTCTCAACCAGATAATGGCGAGCAAGCTTTAGAAATTGCAGATAATTTAATTCGTTCGGGTGCCGTTGATTTAGTTGTTATCGATTCAGTAGCGGCTTTAACACCAAAAGCGGAAATTGAAGGAGAAATGGGTGATAGTAGAATGGGCTTACAAGCACGTTTAATGAGTCAAGCATTACGTAAATTAACTGGTACAATTAATAAAACAGGATGTTGCTGTATTTTCATCAACCAATTACGTGAAAAAATTGGTGTTATGTTCGGTAATCCTGAAACAACTACTGGTGGTAATGCTTTAAAGTTCTATGCATCTGTTCGTTTAGATATCAGAAGAATTAGCCAAATTAAAGATGGAGATGTGGTTACTGGTAACAGAACGCGTGTGAAGGTTATCAAAAATAAATTAGCACCTCCTTTCCGTATGGCTGAATTTGACATCGTATTTGGAGAAGGAATTAGTAAAGTAGGTGAGATTATTGATATTGGTGTGGAAAAAGGAATCATCAAAAAAAGCGGATCATGGTTTAGTTATGATGAAACTAAATTAGGACAAGGAAGAGATTCTGTAAAAGCCATCTTTGCCGAAAATCCAGATTTAGCGCAAGAAATTGAAGATAAAATTATTGCCGTATTAAAAGAGGAGGCTGCTAACGCCTAATTGTTTTAAGATTTTTGTTATAAAAAACCATTCGCATGCCAACGGATGGTTTTTTATTTTATATCACTTAACAAACTCGAACGAAAAATATCTTCTGGCGAAACCATCGGTTCATTCATCGGTATTTTATTACCATATTTTTCGTTTAATTTTTCTTTTACTAAAGGATTACTGAGATCAAAATCACTTAATTTTCTTGGTTTGCAAAGTTCAATGTTTAAAGCATTGTTGTATAATTTATAAACTAATTCGCTGCAATATATTTGATCGTCACTCCAATTAAATGCTTCGTCGTAATTTTTGTGTTCGTATTTTTTAAATTGAGCCTTTAGTTTAGTAATATCTTCTGTAGAAAGAACTTTGTTAGATAATCTTTTGACGGTTCCTTTGCCGCGTGCATTAAATTCTTTTAAGGTAGTTTTTTTAACTGGTTGAACAGCTTCATAAACTATCCATTCATTATTTTCAAAAAATAATACACCGCAATGATTGTATTTACTATGGGTGGCTAGCTGAATAGCTTTTCCAGTTTCTCCAGCAGTAGTTTGAAAAATCACATCTCCATCTTTATATGAAGTAGTATCGTTAAAACTTAAAAAGTAGATAGTAAGAGATAGAACAAGTCCTGCAATAAGTGCTTTTTTCATTTTTTCATTTTTATTTGAGTTAGAACGGCAATTAAATAATTTAGTTACACCAAAAATATTTTTTTGTATATCTTTAACATAATGAAATTTAGTTACTTATTTTTACTATTAGCGTTCTCGCAGTTTAGTTTTTCGCAAACTAATACATTAGTAAGAGGTCCGTACCTTCAAATTACTGGAGCAAATTCTACATATATCTGTTGGAAAACCGATGTATTATGCGATTCTAAAGTTCTATATGGTACAAATCAAACTAATTTATCTTCCATGTCCTACATAAGTAATTCAGATACACTTCATAGTAATTTTTTATCTGGCTTATTACCTAATACGAAATATTATTATACGGTTAATCAAAGTACAACTCAATTGTGTGGTGATACCTTCTATTTTTATACAGCACCGCTTATTGGTGCAAATCAAAAAGTTAGATTTTTGGCATTAGGCGATTGTGGTTCTGGTTTTGCGCAGCAGTTCAACGTTAAGAGTGCCATTAATTTTTATAGGCAAAGTAATTATATAAATGGTGTATTGCTTTTAGGTGATAATGCTTATTTAAATGGAACTCAGCAGGAATATCAATCTGGCTTTTTTGATCCTTATAAAACAAATTTTATTTTTAATTATTCTTGCATTTATGCGGCACCTGGCAATCACGATTATGCTAATGATTATAATTTATCATTAAATCATCAAGTACCTTATTATGAAATTTTTAAAACACCGCAAAATGCAGAGTTAGGCGGTATTCCATCTAATCATAAAGAATTTTATTCCTATAACTATGCTAATGCGCATTTTATTTCTTTAGATTCTTATGGTATAGAATCTGGAATGTATCATTTATGGGATTCGTTAGGTCCTCAATATCAGTGGTTGGAGCAAGATTTGCAACAAGACCATAGCATGTGGAAGATTGTCTATTTTCATCATCCGCCTTTTACAATGGGAACTCATAATTCTGATACAGAATCTGATTTAGTGTTAATCCGCCAAAATATTGCTCGTTTGCTTGAAAAATATGGCGTTGATTTAGTAATAAATGGTCATAGTCATAATTATGAACGTTCGTGGTTGCAAAAAGGACATTATAATTTAGAGAATACATTTAATAAAGCTCTTCATACAGTTGATAGTAGCAGCGCACGATACGACGGAACATTAAATTCATGCCCCTATAAAAAAGATTCGAGCGACAATAAAGGAACTGTTTATGTTGTTGCAGGGCAATCTGGGAGAGATGGATTTTCACAATCTTCATACCCACACGATTCAAAATATTTTTCGGATTATCAAAAAGCAGGAGCATTGTTTTTTGAAATCGAAGGAAATAGATTAGACGCTTTTTATTTAGAAGAAGATAGCTTAATACACGACAAGTTCACTATTTTTAAGAATGTGAATAAGAATAAAGATTTATCTGCATACATCAACCAAACTATTAATTTGACTGCCTCGTGGCATGGAGATTATATTTGGACTTTTAATGGCGCTACTACGCAAATACAATCTGTTTTGGTGGATTCTTCTTCTAATTTTATTGTTCACGATTCGTTGAATTGTTTGGCAGATACTTTTAGAATTGGCGTTACTGGATTAAAAAGTAGTAAGCATCTAAACTATTTGCAATTATTTCCTAATCCTGTTAAAGATAAAATAACGATAAGTTATATGAACCAAAATGGAGAGCATGACCTTACTATGACAAATGCTCTGGGAAACTCAGTTTATACAGCTAAAGTGCGGTTTATAGAGGGTAAATCAGAACTTAAATTAGCCGATTTGCGCTTAACTAGTGGACTATATTTTTTAACTCTTAAAATTTCAGAAAAAGTGCTTACAAAACCCTTTTTTATTGATAGATAATGTAACTTTGCAAACTATACGAGTTATATTCAAAATCAATTTTATGTGCAAATATATATTCTTTGTTTTTTCTTTTATGTTGAGTGTTTCAATCTATGCTCAAACACAAACTGATGCCTCTGGAAAAAAGCAAGGCTACTGGAAAAAAATAGACGATAAAACTAAAAAACTAGTTTACGAAGGTTTATTTAAAGATGATAAACCTCAAGGTAAATTTAAATACTATTACCCATTTGATAGTATCAAAGCTATTATGGATTTTAGACAAGATGGTAAATATGCATACTCAACCATGTTTCATCCAAATGGAAAGAAAATGGCTTATGGCAAATATATTGGAGAAAATAAAGATTCTGTTTGGACTTATTACGATGATAAAGCCACATTAATTTCAAGAGAGACATACTTAAATGGACAAAAAAACGGAATGGAGTATGTTTATTTTCCTGATGGAGTTGTAAGCGAAGAGCGAAAATATAAGGCAGGAAAAATGGATGGCCCATTTAAATTATACTACGATAAAAATTTAGTAAAAAGTGAAGGCGTTTATGTGAATGGACTATTAGAAGGAAAAAGTGCATTTTATTATTTAGAAGGAAATATTACTGCTGCAGTTGGTTATTATAAGAATGGAAAAAAAGTAGGTCCTTGGATTTATAGAGATAAAAAAGGAAAAGTAACTGAAAAAGAATTATTTAAACAGAATGGAGAGCAAGCTTCTAAAAAAGAAACCGAGGAATTTTTTAATAAAAATAAAGTCTCGGATGAAAAATTAAAGACAGCAGATACAAAAACAACTACAACAACTAAACCCAAAACTACCACCGCTATACCAAAAGCAACTAAGTAGATTTCAATAATAAAAAAAACTAGAAGCAACCTTAGAAAAAAAACTTAGGACTTTTGTGTTTAAATAGCAATATAAAATGAGTAAGCACGGAAAAGTATTAGTAGCAATGAGTGGTGGAATTGATAGTTCGGTTGCTGCTATGATGTTACACGAACAAGGCTACGAAGTAATTGGTATTACCATGAAAACATGGGATTACGAATCTTCAGGTAGCAGTAAAAAAGAAACAGGTTGCTGTAGTTTAGATAGTATTAACGATGCGCGTTCGATGGCAGTTACATTTGGTTTCCCTCACTATATTTTAGATATACGTGGAGAATTTGGAGATCATATCATCAATAATTTTGTTGAAGAATATTTAGCAGGTCGTACGCCAAACCCATGCGTGTTGTGCAATACACATATTAAATGGGAAGCATTGTTGAAGCGTGCCGATATGCTAGATTGTGAATTTATTGCCACAGGACATTATGCGCAAGTGAGGGAAGAAAATAATCGTAAAGTTATTTTTAAAGGTGTGGATCAAACCAAAGACCAAACCTATGTGCTTTGGGGATTAGGACAAGAGAGCTTACAACGCACGATGTTTCCATTAGGAAAATATAAGAAGCCTGAAATTAAACAAATGGCAAAGGATGCAGGCTTTTTAGATTTAGCTAATAAAAGCGAAAGTTATGACATTTGCTTTGTGCCTGATAACGATTACCGTGCTTTTTTAAAACATCGTTTGCCTGATTTAGAAGCGAGTGTAGAAGGCGGTGATTACATTTTTAAGGGAAAAAAAGTTGGAAAGCATCGTGGTTACCCATTTTATACTATAGGGCAACGTAAGGGTTTAGATTTAGCGATGGGAGATCCTGTTTTTGTTAAAGAAATTATTCCAGAAACTAATACGGTTGTGTTAGGAGACTTGGAAGATTTAAAAGAAATGGAAATTAACGTGCGTGATTTTAATTTAATAAAATACGAAACATTGCCTCAGGATTATGTAGCCTTAACTAAAATTCGTTACAAAGATGCTGGGCGTTTAAGCACGATCAATGCAGTTGACAATAAATTAAATATTATTTTTCATGAAGCTGCAAGTGGAGTAGCTCCAGGGCAAAGCGCTGTTATTTATGAAGGAGATGATTTAATTGGCGGAGGTTTTATTGATAGAAAACCAATTGTTTTTCAGTAATATAAATTGAAATATAAAAAGAAAGGCTCATCCATTTGATGAGCCTTTCTTTTTTTGAAAGAAGTAAAAAAATTATTCTTTTATAAATCTTGTAATCGCTGTACCTTTTTCTGTTTTAATTTTTAAAATATATATTCCTGAAGATAGTTGTTCAACAGAAAACGTATTTGTGTTTTCTGTTTGTACTAATGCTCCTAAACTATTATAGATAGTTACGGTTTGTATGGTTTCATCTGTTTTAATATTTAAATGCGAGGTTGCAGGATTTGGATAAACTACTCCATTTGTTTTCCCTAATACGTCATTTAATCCAACAGTTGTATTAGGAGCATTATACAAAGTAGAAACTTCTGTTCCGTTTAAAGGTTTATTGTAAATGTGTAAATCATCAAAATAAGCATCTAGTCTTTGTGTATTAACACAGATAGTACCGTCGCTTTTTAAATAGGCTCCAACTCCAATACAGGCAGTTGCATCTATAAAACCAGAACCAATAGCTGCACCAAATACTGATGTTTGCGTCAAAGGTTGTAAATTGTTGTTTACATAAATTTGATATTTGCTGTTTCCTGTAAGAGCGGCATCGTACGTAAGTACTACATGGTACCATTGCCCAGTTGTGCAGGTAACATTATTCGCTGCTAAAACTGCAAAATTTCCAGCGCTTACAGAACTATAAGAAGTTATTTCAAATTGTGCTGTTGTATTTAAGCGAAATAAAAATTGTCTATCGTTTCCGCTACATCCTGCATCAGCTGATTTTCCCAATAGAATTTGCTGTGTAGAGGTTATTGTTTTGAAATTAACCCAAAAGGAGTAGCTTATCTTTCCTGCAGTTCCAGCTGCAAAACCGTCATAACTATCATATAAATTTAAATGCGTACTATTTAATGTTACATCTAATGCTTGGCTAGTATTCCCAAATCTATCAGTTCCATAGGTAACACCTGTTCCCACAGCATCATTATTGCTTACCTCATCTATTGTCTCTGCTGTATTAAAAGAGTATTTAGAAACTAAACCGTTCACAATAGGGTTTGGCGCATTGTAAAGACTCGTAACTTCAGTAGGAGTTAATTTTCTGTTGAATAATTGAACATCATCAATTGCGCCATTAAAAAGCCTAGTACCACTTTGTGATCCGATACTTAAAGCAGTTGACGATGTACTGTTAATTGTATTAAAATTAGCGTCAACTACATCTAGATCTAAAACTCCATTAACATAGGTTTGATGTCTACCCGTATTATCCCAAGTTGCAACTACATGATACCAAGTGTTAGCAACTAAACTAACTGTTCCTGTGTATCCAGCTGCTGAAAAACCAGGTTTTCCAATTGCTATGAATGTTTTGTTTCCATTTATCATGAAAAGGTATTGATCAGTATTAGCATTTCCATTCCATTTTGCTACAATAGCTTTTTGCCCACTTACATTGGCTAGTTTTATCCAAGAAGATATGGTTAATCCTGTGGTTACATTTGCTTTAGCGGGTGAGCCTAATGAAATAGTAGAAGCTCCGCTAAAATTAGCTGCGGAGCCTGGATTATTGAATCGGTCGGTCACATAAGTTACGCTGGTAGAAGTGCCAAATGCTTTAGGTATTATACCATCTTGCTCATTGCAGGCGTTAAAGTTGTAATCAGCCAACAAACCATTTGTTACCTGCGAAAAGGATATGGAACTTGTTAATAGAAGGGAAGCGAAAAGTAGAATTTTTTTCATAGTTGTGAGTATTTATATATTTAATACAAATAAATCACATAAATGCGTTTTTTTTATTTAAAGTTCAGCAACAGCTATTTCTGGTTTATTAACGGACAAAAAAAGAGAGGCTATCCATTAAAATAGCCTCTCTTTTAGTTGGCTTTAAGGAAGAATTATTCTTTTATAAAACGAATTGTTTGAGTTCCTTTTTCTGTTTTAACTTTTAAAATATATAATCCTGACGATAATTGCTCAACAGAAAATGAATTTATTTTTTCTGTTTGCACTAAAGCACCTAAACTATTATAAATAGATATAGTTTGGATTTCTTCAACTAACGTAATATTTACTATTGAATTTGTAGGGTTTGGATAAAGAGTTGTGTTAAATTCATTATTTAATTCTTCTATTCCTACAGTTGCAGAGCTTAGTTTAAGAACAAATACATCATTATTTCCTTGTGCGGTTAAATTAAATATACCAGCATTCGGATCAACATCAACAGTATTATTATAAGCTCCAGACGCATAGATGTTACCGCTTGTATCAATTGTTGTTTTAGAACCGAAAATACTTGAGCCAGAGCCTCCAATATTTTTTGCCCAAACAAAATTACCCATAGCATCTAATTTGCTTATAAAAGCATCGTAAGTTCCTAGCGGAGATATTGAAATTATACCTGCTCCAGGGTCAAAATCTACAGTTCCGTCAATATACCCTGTTGTATAAATGTTACCTGAAGCATCTAATGTAATGTCAGTACTTTCAGGATAGCCAGTTCCTCCTCCAAAAGTTTTTGCGAAAATAAAATTACCTGAAGCGTCTAATTTACTTACAAAAATATCGTAAATACCTATTGGACTTAGTGTATAGGTTGCTGGACTGGGATCAAAATCGATTGTGCCTGAATTAGCTCCAGTTAAGTATATGTTCCCAGCGCCATCTGCAGTCATAGCAGTAGGTGAATCAGTTCCTGGTCCACCTATTTGTTTTGTCCAAATAAAATTGCCACTGGCATCCAATTTACTTATAAAAATATCTACTGATGTAAATGAGGCTAAAGTATATGTTGTTACTCCAGGATCAAAGTCTAGTGTCCCATTGAAATAGCCAGAAGTATATACATGTCCCGCAGCATCTAAAGCTATTCGGGTTGAATTTAAATTGGTTGTAGTTGCTGAGCCAATGCTTTTAGCCCATACAAAATCACCGTTCGCATCTAATTTACTTACATAAATATCGTTCGCACCTATTGCACTTAAGGTAAACGTTCCAATGCTCGGATCAAAATCGCTATTGCCACCAAAATAGCCAGTGGTATAAATATTTCCTGTTCCATCCATTGTCATATCTAAACAAAGTTGATTTCCTAATCCACCCATTTGTTTTACCCAAATAAAATTACCATTAGCGTCCCATTTACTTACAAAAATATCAAACCCACTAGGCGAGTTTAAATTGGATATTCCAGCATTGGGATCAAAGTCAACTGTGCTATCAAAATTGCCTGCTAAAAAAAGATTTCCTAGAGCATCAATTTTAATACTATTTACGGTTTCATTATATAATCCTCCAATTTGTTTAGCCCAAACAAAGTTTCCGTTTATATCTAGCTTAGTCACAAAAATATCGTTAGGCCCATTTGGGGTTAAACTAAAAACGCCTACTCCTGGATCAAAATCTACTGGACCGTCAAATTTACCTGCTGTATATACATTGCCAGCCAAATCTACAGTAATAGCATTAATATAATCGTTTGAGATTCCACCCAAACTTTTAGCCCACTCAAAAGATTGAGCATGTAAAGTACTGACAAAACAAAAAAAAAAAAAAAATGTACTTAATAAAATAGCTGTTTTTTTGAAATGTAAAAATTTTATCATCTTTTTTAGAATAAGGATTATTAAATATTAAAACAAATTAAGCAAGAAAAAATACCTGCTTGAAAAGTAGTTCAGCAACAGCTATTTCTGGTTTATTAACGGACAAAAAAGAGAGGTCATCCATTAAGACGACCTCTCTTTTAAAAGTTTAAAGATCAATTATTCTTTTATAAAACGAATTGTTTGAGTTCCTTTTTCTGTTTTAACTTTTAAAATATATAATCCTGACGATAATTGCTCAACAGAAAATACATTTGTTTTTTCTGTTTGCACTAAAGCGCCTAGACTATTATAAATAGAAATAGTTTGAATTTCTTCATCTGTTTTTACAGTTAAGTTTGTTGAACTTGGATTCGGGAAAATACTTAGTTCGCTATTAGTGTTTGTTAATTGATTAATGCCTGTGCACAAACTTACACTTTGAGTAATGACTGCATTATTT
>ERZ724508.976-NODE-976-length-18431-cov-5.683446_pt1 | contig 18431 bp, 27 predicted proteins | sample MGYA00376041_ERZ724508 | MGnify/ENA primary metagenome ERZ724508 (study PRJEB28724, sample SAMN07190887) | wastewater metagenome | isolation source: effluent of sewage treatment plant in Hong Hong | place: USA: Christiansburg, Virginia | collected 2016-03-01 ...
TATGCAACCCTTCGCTGCTCAAGAGCCTTTCAATGAACCGACCAACTCACCACCCACCAACTTCGGACACGGCAATAACCCATATAACTTTCAAGCTCCAACAGCACCCCCTCAATCAAACCTCTACCAGCCACCACCAGCTCAACAACAGCCTTATCAGGCCCCTTTCAACCCGATGCAGCAACCCGCGACAGTTAGCCCACCTGTGCTTGAAAACAGCAAACAAACGGCAACTAAAAAGCGCATCGATCCAGAACGAATCACAGCTCAGAACCAATCGGTAACTCAACTTCAGAATGCTATCAGCGAGCTCAGCTTCAACAGAATCGGTCATGCCAAGGAAGCCATCCGTAATGCGCTCAGATTGTTGGAGAAATACGAGTGATGATCATTATCATGATAGAACAACGCTTTGCTTCAGCGATTACTACCTCTATTCAAATCAAACCGGTAGGGCGCCAACCGGTCTCCTACATTACTTTCTTTTAGCTGCAGACGTTCACCTAATGGTTATGTTGCCGATTAGTCCTCGTCCGAGCAGTCGCAGAGTTCTTCATCGGAAAGCGAGGCTGTCAGAACCTTCTTCGTGATTACGCTTGACTACAGAGAATCTTCTCTTTTGAGGCCTTCCGCAGCCAGTTCGCAAGTATCGGTATAATCTAGCGGGGTCGATTCGATAGTGGCGAGTCGATACCCACCCAGTCGTTTCTGGTTTATGCGAAGCCATCCGTTCTTAAGAAGCTATGCTGAGCTCTTTATTCCCTTTAGCATTTCGATGATGAGTTCGAAGAGACGCCTATCGTATGCTCGAAGTGGTGAACAATAGTTCGGAGTAAATCCAGTTGTCCATTATTCCAGACTCCGGTACTCATGCTCAGTGAATTCCGTACACATGACAAGCTCAAACGCTATTTCACCGAGCTGCCTGATATGCTTCGGAGTCACTTTACCCTGAATGCGCTTGGCACAGGAAAAATCCACTATCACAGGATTTCTCAGCTAGCTCCCTTTTAATATAATCAGATCCGATGTGAGGTTTGAGAGTTCAATATGAGCTGCTTCGAGGTCTGAAAGCAGAAAGAGCATGCGAACTAAGAAATCTTTCAGCTCAGGTTGCTCGTAGATTTCTCTTCGCCCAATCTTGTCCTCAAGCAAACAGCCTTTAAAATAGCCATAGACAAGCTTCAGTTCGTTCTTCTAGATGTAGAGACCGAGCGGTTTCAGCGAGCATCGGTTAATCAGACTCATAATGATCTCCAGCTCCATGAGCGTCTCCCCTCCTATCAGACTGAGCTGCCTCACGAGTACCAGCTGTTTTGTGGGCACATTGACTGCAGTGTATATCTTCGAGTTTAGGCAGGACAGTCTTTCGCAGATTTCTTCGCACCGATATAGGCGCCCGTAATCTATGTCTGGGATAGAAATTACTTTCGCAAGGTACCACCTTGCTCAGGTATTAATGGCAAAGTCGAAGCTATCCTTCATTAGCGAATCTCAGCCTCAAGCCAACAGTCTTATGGTTGCGCAGCTTCATCTCCAGACTCTCTGAACCCACCTTGCCAATGTACTCGACCTCCAGGAAGCTGTACTCATTGACCTCTCCACTCACTTCAATCGACATCCATAACGGCGTTATCGTGCACTCACCCTTACCCTTCTGCCGCTCAGTTACGACTTAGCATGTGAATTGAAATGGGAACTGCATTCTACAAATCACGTTATGGAAAGTGTCAGAGGAATCAGCTTCTATTTTGTAAAATAGTGGCATTGGCCGCTAACTGTCGTGAGCAGGACAGTGCCGGTATGTGACTCGCTCAGAGTAGCGATGGGATCGCCAAGCTGTGCGATCTTCGATGAAACGTGTAAACTGAAGTTTGTGTTCAATTCAAGCAGCATGAGCGAACCATCCTTAATCAATTAAAGGGTTACCATGCAGCTGTAAAGAAGTTCTATTGACTTCGATCCAAAGCAAGCTTTCCGCCAGAGGACTTGTTGGATCGGGGATGATGCTCGGAATTCGAAGGCTAGTTCAAATGGCTGTTCGTCGAGCTCACAAAAGAGTCTTCCTACTAGGCTTTCTTCTGAAGCACCTTCACGCCATACTTTCAGGAGACTGTCGCTGCCGCCGGTGACTATTAAATTCTGACAGGACTCTTCTACCAATAAGGGAAGCCTCTGGGGAGAGATACAATTAACAGTTCCATTGTGCGCCTTTATCAACTAGCCCTTCCATTCATCCTTGACAATCTTGAGTACTGAGAAGTTGCCGTCGTCACTACAAGCGAAGACTTGGCAACCGAATATTGGGTCGCTCCATGCAACCTATCTGATGGGTGCGTCGTGCCCCTAGAACCACGATATCTATGTCCATTCACCTCCTTGGACAGTCCAAACTGAAACTCTCTTCCTAAAAGTGCCAACAGCCATCAGCTCTCCATAGCAACCAGCACCCCAAGCAACGCTCATGATATGACCTTCGGCTCTAAACTAGTTTGTTGGCATACACTTTGAAGGATGTCTCCAATTGGTATGACTACTCCTCCTTTCTATAGAGATGCAAATGCCCAGTCGATGTTGCCACTGCCAGCCTCCTCTCAAACTGATCGTATTGACTGTCCGTCTTGTTTAAGGATTCATTACAATATCACCTTCATCGACCTGAATGCTTGTTCGAGGTCGCAGTTCCAAAGTTGCTTCTTACATAAACCGGATATTGTATTCTCTGAGTTTTTTACAACGTCCAGCATGATTGACGAAGAAGTCAACGAAATCATCGATACTTTACCTCCGAACCAGCAACAGCGTAGTGGCAGTCGTTGGCTGTCAAAACACCAGTCGAATGCTGTAGCGTTGCCAAAGGTACCTGCCGACCACATAGTGAAGCTAGATTGATAAGAGGTTGCCACACGGCCGGCTTAACCGTTCGATGACACGCACACCCCAGCAAGGACCGAGTTATCAAGACAAGGTTGCCTAGATGCTCAGTACGACAGAGTACTCGGCACTATCGGCGGGACAGATTAACGAAGAACACGATAAGTTGCGAGCTGTGCTGAAAGATCTCAATGATTAAGTGGCGAAGATGCTGGATGATATGCGCGTGCGACATCGTAACCCGACGCCAGCGATCGAGAGAAGCTCGACTGAACTCATGGGAGTGCGGAATCGGTAGATTGAGAATGGACAAGCAGCGCTGCAGCTATATAAGGAAGAATACAGCCGTCTCAACCGAAGAGTGTACAACCTCGCCGAGCGAGACAGTAAAGAAATGATGGATAAGGAGGATATAGAGTTACGAACAAAGATAGAGCGGCTACAGTTGGAGAACAAATAGATGCGCAAACAAACAGTCCTACGCGGGAAGGCAATCACAGTTGACAACTTAAGCTCGAAGGTTCGGTAACTACGATAGATGTAAACTGAAAAACTTGCAGTTGAGCTGAAGAAGGTGCGTCTTGAGGAAGATATCAAGAAGGTTGATAGCGAACTCACCGATATTCGGAACAAGACAAGCGAAATGACCTCCATCTACCAGCAAGCAGAGAGTCAGATCAAGAAAGTCGAAGAAGAGGAAAAAGCTAAGAGCACGGCAAAAAAGAATGAAGAAACCCTTCAACAAAGACGAGCCTTGTTGGACACCCTCAAGAAGAAGCATGAAGTTGCAAATGCACAACACCAACAACGCTACTTGCTCAAACTGAAGGACCTCTAAAACAGCATTGCAAATGGAAACCAATGCGATGAAAAAGCCAGGGTTGCCTAATCCAAAATTTTAGAAAACAAGCGACAGATCAAGCTTATGTAAGCAGAGGTCGCGAGGCTCGAGGCTCAGAAAAGAAGTCAAGCAGATTCAAGCTCGAAGGAGAGACCGACAGCACCTCCTAAATCACCTCCGAAATAACCCCCAAAGTCGCCTGCCCCTCGCAGGAATAGATCGATGGATGTAGGTGTCGGAAGCTAACTCTGACGATAATAGTGTTTGAAATTTGAATATCGTGATGAAAAAAGTGCAATTCAAAGAGAGCAAGCCGATCAACAAGAGAGCCAATGCCAAGGCAGTAACAATCGCTGGTCGGCACTTTCTCATTGGTAGTTTTAGTAGGTCATGTAGGTGGCTTATCGCCGGCAGGAGCGGAACGTGATATCGTCGAGCTATTCGTTACTAGCGTCACTGCTGAGGAAGTACAAGTAACTTGGTAGCCATTGAAAATTGCTCATCTCGACAAAGTATTCACTGAAAGGCACTCGTTTGGTGCTTGCGCTACTTCAAACAAGATATACATCTACGGGGGCATCGCCATGACTGAGTAAAAGCCTGAGATGCTTGGGGATCTGATCGAAGTAGACATCGAAAAGCTATCGGCAAGAGTAGTCGAACAGAAAGGAGATCGGCCTCCGGCACTGAATTCCGTAGCTCTTGTGTACAACCGAACAAGCAATAGGCTGGTGCTATTCGGTGGAGTCAACGACGATCTTGCCGCTCAACTCTACTATTACACCTTCGATCCAGGTAGAGATGGAGTAATGCAGAAAAATAGGTCTGGGCCCAGCAACACGCAAAACTACCAATATACTAAAAAGGAATCTGGCAGCATACTTGTCACTTTACTGAGGAGCTGCTACAACCTTCAGCATAACAATACATTAGTGGAAAGTACCAGAAGTCCACCGAGAAGATTGTTGGATTGGATTTAGGAATAGCCAATGCTGGGAATACCGAAGTTTTAGCTCATGGAATCAAGAAAGTTACGATTGGTGAGGAGCCTTTCGAGGAAGTCTCGAAGGAGGCTGAAATCATTCCAACAGAAAAGGCTGGGAATTTACCAACAGCTCCGGGGCCCTACCTCATTATCGTTGGTGGTTGTTACGAACCAAGGTAGCCCTACCCTTACGTCACCCAGCTCTCACTAAGCACTGGTTAGATCGTGAGTCAAGTGACTCTCAACCCGATAGTTGGACATGAATCTAATCTCTACCGTGGACAACTTTACATTATGGGTGGCAGCGATGGAAGTATACCTGTCGACGAACTGACAATTCTAGGAAAATAGCTGAACAGGTAAAAAGGGCTCACAAGTGTCGGTTCAGTGTCCTTCCAAACAGAAGGGGGACTATTGTTCTATGGAGGCATCAACAGTTCATCCCAGAGTTTTAATGGCTTTGCACTAATTGATCAACCCTGAAATTCCCTCACATTATTTGCACCACATGCACCTATCAATCATCCTCGTCTATATTCTTTAGCAGTTGGGCGAAATCTGGGTCCTTCTTGATTCGCTTTATGGATTTTTTCAAGATGTCGATCTGCTTGAGCAGTGATTCGCGTTCCTGTTGAACTTCTTTCGGCTGAATAGCTCATGAATGTACCTCTCCGAGAGTCTCTATGATTGATTCGCGGCTGATGACATCGTTATAGAGGAGCATCTGGAGCTGCTCCTGCGATTGCTTGACGAGGAAATAACCGATTGTCTTGGGGATACTATCGTTGAGTGCACGGACCACAATGCGGAAGTAGGCATCCAGACGTTCGCGAATTTCGTCAATGAACAGCTTCTGTGGATCAGTTGAAGTGCTTTTCTAAAATAGTTGATTGCTGTACTGCCAACAAATCATTTCTTGCAGAAAGGTAGTTCTCATCGTTCGTGAAGATGACAGCGATTTCAGCGTTGAGAAGGTTGTCGATGATCACGTTTGTCCGGTCCTTCTGCTCCAAAAGCCTTCGGTTGGTAACTTCTGAGACGAGACTGAGCACTTCAGGAAATCTTGCGAAGATCTTCTTGTTGAGATCGAGTGCTAACTCCGAAAGTGACAGATAAATAGCCTCAAGAGTTTCGTAGGCAGGCATCTTGAGCTTTTCGATTTGTGGAATCATTAAGAAGAGGAAACTGTCCATCGAGGGAAATCCATCTATTTGGTCTCCCTGATGAATCTGGATGGCTTGTTGGATCTCCTTATCAGTATAGGCAGTACTACACTTATAGTCCAATGCCACGTAGTCTTCGTAGATCTTTTTGAAGTCCTCCTTGATCTTTGCACCTGCTCCCACTGCTCGGCTGTTTGCGACGAACCTGCCACTGATGGCGTTACGGAAGCTGCTGGTAAAATCATTGATCATGTTCATCAGGAAGTTGACTCGTTCCTTGGAGTTTGTTGGAAGGGCTGTTCCTAGATCTCCCAGTCGATCTTCTAGAGCACCGACCTTGTCATTGATCTATCGAATGATTGCGGGCATGCACTTTCCGATATGCGTCATCAGAATATTCGAAAGTTTCGTGGTCAAAGACTTCGTGCCGAGATACTCCATTGGCAGATCCTTGTACTCTGGATGGTTCTCGAAATATTTTCTTTCGTCCTCTAAAGACTTCTCGACTGGAACTTTGTTATTGATATCCTCCTGCGAACGATTCTTTATTCCAATGTAGCCTAATCGGAGGGGGATCTCCTCGTTCATCAACATCTTTCTGGCATTCGTACCCATGTCCATGATGTCGATCTATACTATTTGTAGGGTCTTACCTTGGTGATAACTCCAATAGTGCGCTCTCCACTCTTATCCCATTCGCGAGCAAAGCGTAGACCCTCGCTGGTGGATAAATCAGCATTGCCTGGAATGACACACAGAATAATCGTGCGTTAGTCTTTGCAATAGTGTCCAGCCATTTCTGTGGTGACCTTAAAAACGTCTTTTTGGCCGCTGATATCGATACGGGTGATTCCTGGCAGATCGATAATAGTGAGATCGGGGCAATCTGAGCTATAGATCGTGAGCTTGATAGGATCGTCGACAATATTCTTGTTGACACCTGCCACCTTGTCTGTCTCCTCGACGATACGCTTGCACACCTCATCGAAGTTGTAGTACTTTCGTTGTTTGTCCACCTCGAATACACCATAAGGTCTTTCTTTACGTCCTGCCTTAAAAACATAATCAACGTTTATCGACGTGCACCATTCGGAGCTAGAGAGGCCGCCTTGTCACGACACCCTAAATCGAATCAGACAATTACCGAACCACGGGGAAGGAAGTCAAGACCGACCACGTTTTCGAGCAGGGAACTCTTTCCGCTGGACTGTGTGCCGAGTACGGCAATTCGAGGCAGTGAGATCTGCTCACCAAGTCCGTAGTCCCTCAGTTCGTCAATCACATTGATTAACTTGCGGACATTCGCGAACATCTGAGTCTTGAAGAGGGCAGGTTCCTCCATATGGTCGGAATTTATTTATTTATAATGAGTTGAGTCGCACGTCAGCGCTTACGCATGTTCAGAGAGCTCCTGCGGGCTAGATCATCCTCACCCAACGTGTTGTTGAGTTCTTGCGCGTCAATGCTGTGATCAATAGCTGGTGAACGGAGGGTCCTACCGTTCTTGGCACGTGTTCCTGAGTAGCAACTGAGACAGTTAAGTGGGTAGAGCTTCTTGCCAGTCAGCAAAGCATTGTCGCTTGGTTATTGGTTTCGGTATTAGTTCTTACGAAGGTAGGCTGTAAACTGATCCATATCCTTTCGGATGAGTTTGAGGAAGTCGTGGAGCTGGTCGATGCGCCCATTCGTAATTTTGATGTCCTTTCGTGTTTCTTCATTATTACACTTCTTCCCCAATTCTCTTGTGATACCTCCAAAATCGAACTACTTTGTAAAGGCATACAGCTTCTTTTCGAGGTCTCCAATACAATCGACCCTCTTGCTGAATTCGTTAATACTCTTTTCGCTGTTCTTGATGCGAGTCTACAGGTCCATGTTACCCACATAGTCCTTTATGAACTTGCGAGTCTCTTAGGCACTCATCCCAGACTTCACAGTCGGCGCAGGACCGCTGACCTCACGCATTGGAGCGTTAGTCGGGGATTGTTGGTTCTTCTCCAGACGTGCTATTAGCTCTGCATGAAGCTTGACAGCAGCTTCGAGTTCGCACATCTTGTGAGGGTCAATCTTCTCGAGCAGCGATGATACATTACCCAGGCTCGTCGAGGCTTCAGCTTTCTCTTTGAGGCGATATATATCATCCTGCATGGACATTGTCTACTGCTTTGTTTTCTCCCCGCCTATAATGGTTGATCGCTTGTAGTCGACGTAGTCTTCGGCTTTCTTCACGAGATCTTCGATTCTTCCTTTGTGCTATGCTAACTTCTCATAGATTTTGGTCTTCTCCTTCTCAAACCCCTGTACTGTCAATGATTTGTTAACCCGCTCTATGAGTTCAGTTAGCCGATTCATAACAGCCGTCTGCTTGTCAGTCGCCGAGTTCTCACTATCCTTAATCTTCATCAGCATTTCGTTTGATTGGTTTGCTCTCTTCACCTGATCTGCATCAATCATTCTCCTCAGACTCGTCTCCATCTTGCTCTAAAGTGAATCTAAGTGGCTCTTCAAAGAATCTTGGTTGACCTTCCTCTCTAATAACGCCAGTGCATCGCCAAGCTTACTTGCATTCTCCACTTGGCTTTGTTTTATCAGCGACTCGATCCGAACGAAGTTGCTATTCGCATCCTTGTAGTAAAGATCCATATTCTTCTTCATCGCTTCGTCCATATTATCGATCTTTGGTTAGCGTTAGTTGTACCCTGCTCTCAATAGACCTTGTGTTCTGCTTAACTTATTCGTTCAATCGCTTTTCTAAAGCTGAGAGGCCGTTGTCGTTCTTAGCCGTTTCCTTTAGCAGCCGGTCAATTGCATTCGTCATGTGGATGGTCTTTTAGCAAATGGAGTCGATAGGCCTGACACCTTCCTCAACATCTTGATGCTTAATTTCGAGCGCCTCGTATGACTCCTTGGTAAGGTTAAGAGCACCATTCAATAAGGCGAAATGCCCGTCGACCTACACTAAGCTAGAACCTTACGACTTCCTTATCAGCTTTGCCTCTGAGCAACATCCGTAACTCATCGATCTCCTCCTTCTGGTTGTTCAGGTTAATATTGAAGTCCACGAGCAGCTTCTTCAAAGCCGTGAAGTTGACATTGAAGTCGAACAGCGGCACCCCCTCGGTGAGGGTGAGTGTCTCCTGGATGAGCTCGCGGGAGTGCATATGAAGTTATAAAATTATTTGGTGGGTCTGTCAATTCAGGTTCGGGCTCTTCTTGGCAGTGAGTTACTTCAGCAATCCTCTTTAGTACTCCCGAACTGCCTTGAACTCCTTCATCTGCTGCATTACTCCTTCAGCCTCCTTGCCAAGACTGACCAACTTCCTATTGAGCATTTCCTCTCGACGACCCGATCTAATGATCTCCAGCTCCTTCTGCAATCGCTAATTTTCACGTTGAATATTCACGAGCAACTCCGGGTTGCTTAACGTTGGGAGATTCGGTGATGTTTGGAGATGAAACAGGAACTGTTTCAGATAGAACTGCTCCTTCAGCAGCTCGCGATCGTTGAGCAGATCGGGGGTGCGCCAGTTAGGCTGAAGTTCTTGGTCGCCTCGCACATTGGATACCCTGTTGTCCCAGTTATCACTCATTAGGAATAATTTAAACTGCCCATTCCGATCACTTGCGCAGATCCTTGGTGCGTATGACTTCGATTCTGCGAGAAGGGGGAAGTTGGTTTCCAGACTGGGTAGGAGTATTGCTGATCGACGATACCATCGTGGGGGTGCTCACATTTGATCCGGAGAGCTTCTCCTTCTCGGAAAGCTTTTCCTTCAAAACGGCGTTTTCTTATGTAATTCTAGCCAGCTCCTCCAGAAATTTATCGTCGTGGCTGTTTTGCCAGGTCTTCATTTTTTTCTCAAAGGACTGTTCCATGGCAGTAATGCGGCGGTTATGCATGTCTGTCAGGTTTCTTATCTTCTCCATATGCTCTACCTCCTTGACAGATACTGCCTGCAAGATCAATGCTTCCCGTAAGGTCTGCTCATGAGCAAGTTGACTCTTGTACTTGCCCTCAAGACCAGCAGTATTGGTCTCCAGTTGTGTCTTCTTACTGGAGAGCTGCTGTTCAAGTTGCTGCATCTTCTCCGCCAGCTCCGATTTTTCTTTGTACTTTAACGCCAGGGCACTCTGCAACTCCTTGTTGTGCTGGTCCATCTGCACCAGACTTTGCTCAAGGGATTTCTGCTTTTAGGACTTATCTCTGTGCATCACAGCGATATTCTGCTGCATTTCTTTAAAATTCGTCTCGAGTTTTCCCTTCTCCTGTTCCAGGTATCGAACTCGTTCGGTAACCTCCATCTTTTACTTGTGCATAATTGCGAGAGCCGATTGCAACTCTTTGTTGTGGCTCTCCATCTGGCTTAGACCTTCCTCCATATGCTTGATCTCGGGTTCGATGATCTGAAGCCGCTGCTCGAGTTCCGATTTGTCCTTCTACGCCATCGCAAGGTTCTGTTGCAGCCCCTTGTTGAACTGCTCCAATTGTGCCACCTGCTCAGGCTGTATATTCATTTTCGCGATTCTCTACAGAAGCTCGTTGTACTGGCCTTACAAAGCAACCCGTTTTACATCTGACTATTTCTAAAAGCTCTCATAGCGTTCCTTCCACCGCATATGCTCACGATTTGCTCGTTCGAATTCCTCTTGAATGAAGTTATGGCGTATCTGATGTTCCTCTATCTCCCCGTTCTTCCCATCGACGGTCGCCTTGAGCTCGTTAATCTCGAGGCAATAGTTGTTCAGCAGGACACGAAGTTCCTTGAGCTGTCCCTCATAGTCTTTTCTAATCTGGTCCACTGACGACATATGCCCTTTTTCGAGGGACGGAATTTTAATCAGTTGGTTATCTTTTTCCTCAATGAGTTTCTTCAATCTGAAGATTTCGCTCTCCTTCTGCTCATTCATCTTCTCGGATAGAACCAGGCGCTCACATGCATTTTTCCAGTCCTTTTTAATTTCATCAGCCTTCTCGCGAGCCCTTCGTTCGTTGTTTCGCAGCAATTCATTGGTCTGATTGAGGTATCTCAAATTCTCTTCATATTGGCTCGCCTACTGTTGCTCCTTGTGGTAAACGTCGTTATCGTTGCGCTGCCTCAACTTGAGATCTTTCAGCCTCCCCTTGAGCTTGGCTGAGAGATGTTCGAATACTTCATTTTCGTTGCTGAGAACTTGCAGACCCTCGATGTCTTTCCTATCAGTATCAAACTCCTCCAGCAAGTTGATGGCCTTGACCTTCAGGTTGAAGAACATCTACTCATTGCGGATCTTCAGCAGGTTCTCCAATCGTTTGATCTTCTTCTCATAGTCTTCCAGCTGTCGCGGTAGCTCAATCTTAATATCTGCTTACGGCTTGAACTCCTTTAGTTGGTCGTATAGCTGCTGTATCTTGGATAGGAGCTAGCTGATACGGGAGTCACGCATCTCTATTTAGCGACGACTGAGGTCGGTGGGCATGCGTTGCTCCCCCTGTCGCAGCAACTGCAGGATCTATTCCGGTGGTTTAATGTTACCTGCAAGCTTATCAGAAGCCCTACTGTAAACTTCCTTCATGAATGGCAGGTAGAAGTTTTCAAGCTGATTAAGGGCGTTTCCTCTTGTATCGTAAAGTGAGCGACGTAAGTTGATGCTGGTCTCAAGCTCACTCTTAATGTCACCCTATGGGCTGCCAACATGAAAAAGGCTCCTTACACGCGGTTTCGGCCTTTCCAGAATTGCACTGGAGTTATGTGACGGTGAGTCCATATTGGCACAATAAATTATACTGCTAAGAGTGTGAACGAGGACTGCATCAGATGTAGATGTTGAGGTGGTTCTTGAGCTGCGTGATCTTTTGCTTGCACCGCAACAGACTGATGTGGTTCTTGCTGAGATACACGTTACGCAGCTGCTTATTGGCCGAAAAGAACTCGAGCAGCATATCTACACTTTCGTCGCTGAGCTGGTTGTTGGAAACTACCAGGGTATGCACCGAAGCGTTGCGAAGCACAAAGTTCAGCAGGGTATTGAACTGCTCGTCCTGCAAGTTGCATTTCACAAACTTCAGGATCTCGACTTTCTGTGACCAATTCTGCAGTTCCAGATAGCACCTGAAATCAACAGCCTCCAATGGGTGGTTGACCAGTTCGATGAAGTTTGAGCCCACCGTGGTAGCCATCATGGCCTCCTGAACCTTCATGATTCGCATCTTCATGGTGTAGTTGTGTTTCTCTGCTTCACAGTCGTAGATGTAGCCACGGCGGACCTCCGGGCTGTCATTCGAGTGCTGGTTGGCGTGCTGCGGCATTGACCTATAGAAATTTATCATTCCGCAGGGCTTTGACAGTACCTTCGCGATGCGATCTCGTAGTTCCTCTGTTGGCTCGTGATATGTAAACTTCTACTCGGTAGGCTACCCTACCGAGTTGGTAATCATTGTGCGTGGACGCAGCCGCAGCTTCTGAGTTGCTTCTGAGCACTGCTCTTCATCAGCTTCGTAGGTGCTCAGCAACATTTCTTCGTTGAGCTCTTCAATCTCCTTCAGCACCTCTTAGCTGGTGTGTTCTTCTGATTCGTATCGAATGTGACGACTCTTTGGTTTCGCTTGCGAGTGATTTTCAGTTTTGGTTTCGGTTGCGTATCTCTCCTGCCTTACTGACTTGCTGGAACACTGGTTCAAAGGTTTATTCTACTCCCTTCTACTTTTATTTGTGCCGTCTTGAAGAGGAGTCTGTCCTCCCGCTCCAATGGTACTACCGTCAGATAATATTCCACTGCGGCTCAAGTCAAACACCGAGCAGGATTTATTCTACTCAGTCTGCCGGTTGTTACTATTTGGCTTGATGCTTGAAAGATGAGCTGCATAACTATTCTGGCGTGACCCCTTAGGAGACTCTGCTTGCAGCTGCTGATGGACCATCCTAAGCCGAATTTCCTCCAGATTTTAATTCTTTAACGGTTTGGTTCCCTTGAAGATATTCTCCTTGTTATTGGTAAAGTTTGAGCTAGAACCACTTCCCACAGTAAGCACCCCACAACTCTGCCTCGACTTCTTCACCTGCTCTGGACGGTTACGATTAGTGGGTTCCTCAGTGATTCCCTCTTGAGCAAACAGGCTAAAACTGTTCTGGAAGCATATCTTCTTGTCGTTCAGAATCTTCTCAACCAGCTGTTCCTTGTTCCATCCGAGAAAGCCGATTATTTCAAGATGCGCCTTTTTTGCCTCGTCAATATAATGTTCGAACTGGCTGAGATCGCAGCAAACATTTCCCTCACAAGAGTTTTTTTTGAGTTGGCGCAGATAGTTCTTGACAACCTCCTTCCAATCGGCTATCAGCTTCATCGGTCGGTTGATTTACAGTTTTGTACGTGTCCAGATCCCTTCTATCCGGTTGATCTCATCCTTATAAATCTCGTCCACCAAGGAGTTTAACCGCTCAACTTGTCCGTTTGCTTGGCAGGCTAGTTCATCAAATGCTTTGGAGTAGTCTTTAATGAGCTCAAGATGATTGTTGCACTTGCGAAGATCATCCTTTCCCAGCAGCCTCTCGAGTATGTGTTTGGTCACCGTATCCACTTCAATGTCCTCCAATGACCGGTAGGCACTCACCTCCAAATCTTCAGGACAGACAATTTTGAGTTGGCTGCCAGCCCCTCCCTGGTGGTTGTTATCAATACAACTCCGACACACATTGTGGCTGCAGCGAAGCCGCAAAGGTAGCCGACTGCTGGCATTGAACCACTCGCTGCAGAAATGGCACTTGAACTGTTCGATGTTGTAGACCTTAACTTTCATATGAAATTAACAACGGTCTAAAAAAACTTCTGGAGAAAGTCACTTACGGATCTGTGGCAAGCGGCGAGTTGGCTACTGGATGCTTCGGCGAGGCTTCACCAGGTTGGATGTTTGTGCGCGTTGAGTCCGACTTATGAGCTAGAACTGTTAGGGATGTAGGTCTACCTTGAGGCACTCCACTAACGATGAGGCTTGCTGTAAATCTATCGACTTGCGCTCACGAGGATGAGAGTTTTTTTCACGGAGAATCGAGTTTCCTCTGTACTTGCGCTGCCAGTTGTCGTCATCACAGTTTCCTGGTTTGTCTGTATTCCGAAACATCTCCCAATCCTGGTCCTCAAGGGTTCCCAAGAAACTGCTTACCTCTGCTTTGCAAACTTCAGTGTAGTGCTTAGCGATGTACAGAATGAGATGGAGACCGTGTTGACGGACGAATAGTTCCCTCACATATTAATTCTACCGGGTCTCTCCTGGAATGAAGACTTTGCGTTGGAAGTTACCTGCCAGACCAATACATAGACGTACTATTGCGGCAAGGTACTCTTCATCTTCTTCCTTCTTCCTAGCAAAGTCTACCAAGGACCTAGAAATGTCTGGCAACACAGTTTGAAGGACTCGCTTACGATGCAAAAGCTGCCTTGAGCATGCTGTGAGACCTTGCATTATTGTAATTTTGATTTTGTTAGAGTGTTCAGCGGATTTCAAGATTCTCAGACACATGTCCAGCATCCTCGGCTCAGCCAAGAGAGGATGTATTCTGGTTTCAGTGATCATCTTGAGGCTCTTGATGTTCATTTCCAACTGGCTCGTATCTGTCAATTTCGGAGAACTGAGTAGCATCGAGACCGGTAATTCAAAAGGTTCGTAATCCGAGTAAAAATAGGTGTCCAGTAAAAATTTGATGGTTTCTGTCGGCGAACTGTACTTTACGTTTGATCGTGGTTCTCGTTAGTTCGGGGGTTGAAATGGCTCTTCAGTTTTGCCAGCCTTGCTGATGGAGGATGGACGGCTGCTGGGCGTACTGACGTCCCCAGCAAAGAACGGATAGTAGTTTTTTCCGAGACTTCGTTCATTCTTGAGTCTCTTTCCGACGGTCTGAGGTTAAGAGTAGATCAGAGTAAACTGCCTTTAGTCAGCTGGTATTTCACAAGTAACCTTCGGCGGAAAGAGTGGATCCAACACAAGATTGAACATCTCATCGATCATGAGTGGGAGCAGCCCACGGATGTAATTGTTAGGTGTTCCCAGATAGGGGTTGTTATTGACCTCCAACAGCCAAGTTCTGAGATCCTAGTCAATCAAGAAATCGTAGCCGAACAGTTCGAATTCCTTCTGACGCTTTGCCCGATGAAGATGCTTCTAGAATAAGCCAGTGTTTACCTTTGAGCACATGAGCGAATCCAGAATAAGTTCCTTCATCCTTCCCACCAATGACTTTTAAACATCCACGGCGTACTGACGGTAGGTTTCACTTTCATCGAGGAACTCCTGAAGCTTGCTCAGTGGCAGGGTATTCCCATCTTCAAATTTCTGGTATTGCTCAGTCTTCTTCTGGAAGCAGTTGTTGGTCAGCTGTACCACTTGCTGCAGCTTCAGCGAATTGTACTCGTAGCTGCTCGTTCGCATGTAGGCCTTTCGGTAGTAAAACACGTCGAACTGTGGGGTCACTAACACCCACATCCTCACATCGAATTTCCTGCCGTAGTACAGCAGTGGTCGTTCAATGCACTTCTGAACAATCCAGCTTGAACTCACAGGCTTGGCCGCGAGGAAGCTTTCGATGTCCTTCAGCTGCCGAAACAGCTCAATTCCACGTCCTTGATTCTGTGCTTCAGGCTTAACTATCCAGACATTGTTTTGACAGTGCTTCTCGGGCACCTTCTCCTTCAGGAAGTTTTTTCTCTCCAACTCGTTGAAACGCTATGCGAAGCTGCGCCATTCAACAGTCTCCTTGTGCGCCTACACACTTAATTATAACGACTCACTTACATAAATGTGGTGGGAATGGATTAGAAGACGTGCACGCCACTGTGGTAGATGTTCTCCTCGTGCGAATAGAAGTACTTCAGGGAACGTGTCAGGCCTGACTTTGTGGTTATCACCGAGTTGTTTTAGAAGTGGTTTAGCAGCAGACTACCGCCTTCGTACTTCAATCGTTCGTCGAGCTAGTGGTAGATCTAATATAGTAAGTGCAGTACGCGTGACGGCATGTTTAGTGGTGTCCATATAAAATGTGCTTGCAACACTTACTCTTCTGGCACTTCTGACCAGTTACCCCGCTTCTGCAGAGCCCGTCGGATCAATTGGTGGTTGTTACCTGGAAGCAATACATACCTCCAGGGTGCAGGTGGTGGGAGTTGTCCCTCCATAATATAATTAATTATCGAGGCGAGAAGTTACAGGCGAATATGAAATTATAGGGAACGGATGAAGAGAATATCAATCACAGGACTCCAGCTCTTGCACCTTGAGCTTGATTTCCCGCAGGTATCTCTTCAGCTCTTCGTCCTAGGTCGTTTGAAACACTGGCTTCCTCTGTGGCACTTCTAAAAGCTTTTTCTATGGGCTGGTGATAGGAATGATATCGGGTTTCTTCGACTCGAAGGATTTTGCTATGGGCTTCGGGATCAGCACTTCACTCAGGTTACTGCTCTTCAGATCGATTCGGTCCTTCAAGGCTGGTAAGTAATCCATGCTTTTTAAATTGATGCAATCGTTTTCGGGCTTTGCTAAAGTTTTTGGATGAATGTTTGCACTTTGCGAATTATCTGAGTTCTTCGATTGAAAGGGCTTCAATTGGGTTGGGGAAGGTGAAACAGGTGTGCCAGCTGCCTTCTCCACTCTTTCTACGGTGCGATCCACCAGCTTCTTGAACGAGTTCGGTTCCTATAGTCGTTTCTTTGAAATTGCTGCGTTGTTATCGGTAAGGGTCAGCGGATTAGTGAGCATGTGCTTAGTGGTTACGCGCTGTGGTTGGTTGGTTCGTGCACTTACGAACCGATGTTGCTCATTTGCTTCGACTTCTTTTGCCCGTTGGCGAAACCGTTCGACAATGAGGTCTCCCTTGCTTACAGTGGTAGATTTAGAGTTGCCCGACGGTCGGCTGCTTTGTAGGCCATACCGAAAGTGGTCTTCAGCTGAGTTACTGATTGAACTGCTGCTCGGTAACTCAGCCACTTTTAATTTTTACTTTTCCGAAGTCTTCTGAGCAGAGCTGACTATTTGGTGAACCTCCGACTTCTTGAGAGTTCTGATCTGTTGACTCTGGCTTCCGGGTTGCTGGATTCCTTGATCCCCCTCCACATTCATCAACAGGGAAGGAAGCTTTGGAACTGATAATGATGTCGGAGTCATGGTCTGATGCTTCTTTTGTTGCTTCGCTATCGGACGCGACTATGGTTGCTGCTAGTGTTTCATTATCATTTCATTATAAGCTGCACCATAGGTCATGATAGAAACCTCGACTTCTGTCCAGCCTACGAACGAATCTGTTGCCAGTGAGCAACCACCACCGAGGAACCTCAACATCGTCTTCGAAAGAAAGTGGCATCCATCACCAACCTATCTGAGCACGGTTGTTGTCTATGTCGTGTTCGCCATAACCTTTCTGGCAGTGAGTGTCCTACTGTTTCATGCCAACGGAGAAATCACTGAATTGAGGCTCAACCAGTATAACAAAATCACTGAGGCAGCTTGCAACAACATCACTTGCAACTATTCTCTGACAATCTTTTAAACCATTCACCCTCCAATCCAATTTCTCTATGAGCTGTAGGGATTCTATCAGAACCACCGGAGGTACATACAGTCCAAGAATAACCATCAGCTCAGCGGTACATCATACAGTTATGCAGGCAACAGCATCTCCAAGCAGGAGGCTGAAAGAAGCTGTAGTCCTATCGTGCTGAACAAGGATATCCACCGACTCTATTCATGGGATGGGCAACTACTTGACCCAAACGCAGTAGCTAGTCCATGTGGACTCATAGCAAAGAGCATCTTCAACGACACCTACCGCATAATTGACTCTACAGGTCAAGTTGTAAAGATTGATGAGACGAATATCGCTTGGTCTGGAGATTCAGGAAGGAAGTATCGAAGAACTCCGAACAGTTCAACCGAGCAATGGCTCGATCCAGAAAATGAACACTTTATTGTGTGGATGAGAACAGCTGGCCTCACAAACTTCAGGAAGCTATGGGGACGCATTAACCAAAAATTGACTCCAGGGGTCTACATTATCGAGGTAGTGAACAACTACAACATTACACAATATCTCGCAGACAAATCTGTGGTGTTAACAACTACCAATTGGCTAGGGGGAAAGAACACCCTCCTGCCGACTGTGTTTCTTGTGCTATTTATTGCTTGTCTCGTTGTCGGAGGGTTTTTCATGTACAAAAGACGAAAGATCGAGACGGAGGCATTACAAAGACAGGACTGACAAGGAATATGTGAAATTACTCAAAACTTATCTACCGAATAGAATTATCAATCATCTTCGTCTAGCAGATCGGGAAGTTGAAACGTACTGAAGGTTTTGCCGAGTTATTTCATCTTTCGATGAATAAGAGTTACTCCTTTCACGACGGGGGAATCGCCAGCGATGGTGGGCGCATCAGCCTTAGGGGCCTCAGCAGCGGGAGCAGGAGCATCAGCCTTAGGGGCCTCAGCAGCGGGAGCAGGTGCATCAGCCTTAGGGGCCTCAGCAGCGGGAGCAGGAGCATCAGCCTTAGGGGCCTCAGCAGCGGGAGCAGGTGCATCAGCCTTAGGGGCCTCAGCAGCGGGAGCAGG
>ERZ724508.977-NODE-977-length-18419-cov-6.652037_pt1 | contig 18419 bp, 24 predicted proteins | sample MGYA00376041_ERZ724508 | MGnify/ENA primary metagenome ERZ724508 (study PRJEB28724, sample SAMN07190887) | wastewater metagenome | isolation source: effluent of sewage treatment plant in Hong Hong | place: USA: Christiansburg, Virginia | collected 2016-03-01 ...
CAGAGTCTTGGGCAAGTCCCTCAGTAGTGGCTGGTGCAGGAGCGGGCACTTCAACGATTCTTTCGACCTCCACAATCCTTTCGACAGGCACTTCGACGATGCGATCGACGATGCGATCGACGTACACGATTTGCTGTTCCCGAGAGGCAGAGTCTTGGGCAAGTCCCTCAGTAGTGGCTGGTGCAGGAGCGGGCACTTCAACGATTCTTTCGACCTCCACAATCCTTTCGACAGGCACTTCGACGATCCTTTCTACATAGATTATCTCCGCAGCCTGTTTGCTTGTTTCTGGCTCTTTCTCAATCACAACCTCCACAATCCTTTCGACAGGTACTTCAACAATTCGATCCACATATATGACCCTTTCTACCTCTACCTCCTTCTCCACAATTCTTTCGACTTCTACAATCCTTTCCACTGGTACTTCTACATACCTTTCCACTTCCACAATACGCTCGACTGGTACCTCTATTATCCTTTCCACTATTCGTTCTACCGGTACTTCTATTATCTTTTCGATTGGTACTTGAATGATCCTTTCATATGGACTCAGTGGTGGTCGATCCGTTACAACTTCAGTTGGGTTCGCAATGTTTGAAGGGTTGCTACTGTCAAACAGAGAATTATTCTCCGAGTTAGGATCGGAGACATTACTTCTATTTTTATTGAACTTCTTGTCCTCCAGTGCACTATCATCCTGAATTTTCATGGCTTCCTTATACATTGGGCCTTTCTTCTTAGGCATATCACGGTCTGTGTCCTGCCTTGATTCCTTTCCGCGTTTTCGTCGTCCTCCAGGTCTATCCGCTAATCCCATCGACCTGTTGGGTGTATGCTACACTGTCAAGGGAATGGTGTGATAGGTTTGAGTTTGTACTTCATGGTAAATAATTTCTTCCGCTTCTTGCTCCTCCTCCTTTTCTTCTTTTATTTCGACTGGCTAGGTTTGTATTTCAACCTCATAGCAGGTGATTTCAATGCTGTCATCAACGATATGGACTCTTCCACCGAATGCTGGTTCGGTTGGTCGTCCGTCGGTGGCGGGTTCACACTGAACTTCAACATTCCGAAGCGAGAAGGTTTCTTATTCTTCCGAACGTTTACTCTTTGGTTTTTCGATGTCACCAGAAAATCTTTTTTCGTCTTTCCTATCCTTTCGAATTCGTTTCAGCTTGTCTTTGAGTACGTTAATTTACCTCTCGTAGCGTTGGTTGTCCAGTTCCAAGTTTCGATAAAACTCGTTGGCGGAGATTGTTTGCGTCTCCACTTAAGCCATCTCGCATTCGTATTACTCAACCACGACATTGCGATGCTCAGCCCCGCCTTGGACCTGCAGTCTCCTCAATGCTTCACTGCATCGTGATTCTGACTACTGAAGTCGACTTTCCAATTCCATAATTGACCGCTTGTAGCTCATGATCGCCATCTCTAAGTTCACAATCACTTTTTGGTTGACAAAAGTGAGTTCGTCGGAACGACCTTCTGCGACCATTAAGTCTTGGCTTGACAGTACGAGCTCTCTGCTTTCTGCACTCGGAAAGACATCAAGTTATTCTGATGCTTGGGTCTGCACAGCAATCTCACAAGGATAATCTCCGTCTTCTGTTCGCATTCGTTTGACTGATAGTCGACCCTCTAGTTCCCGGATTAATCCCTCCAACTTGGTATTTCTGTTGTTGAGGTCATCGATGTACTGCAGCTGGAAACTTTCCCTGCCACGAAGCCCTTCAATCAATCGGATATTCTCACTTCGATCTCTCTTGAGACTTTCTGTTTAGCGAATGCGTTCCTTATTCAAAGAATTGAGCTGTTCCTTCTCCTGAGCAAATTTGCTGCAGTCGTCCTCGTACTTCCTCACGAGGGCTGAATAGGCTTGCTGAGAGATCTCCTTGTCTTTGAACGTTTTTCGTTGTGATTCCAAGAGGTTTTTACGAACGTTGGAAAGTTACTTGGCAAGCTCACCCTTCTCTGCTTCAGTCTTACGCAGCCTACCTTCGATTTCGGTGAGGTTCTTTCGCATCATACTTTAGAATCCAACTTCGGTTTGCACCTCAACCTCCACAAGCTCCATAAGCACTTCCACGGTATCTTCGGAAGCGTGGGCGTCGGTCTGTACACACACCTCTTCATATTCGACTTCGTGCTAGATGTGAACTGCCTCTTCGTCAGATTAATGGCCACTATGCTTGATCTGCTCGACTGGCTACTTGGATTTTTGGATGGTTGCCAGAAGCTGTTGGTTGCTTTCCGTAAGCTCCGAGATCTGCCGCCTGTACATTTACACCTCCCTGATATCAACTACGAGCTTCAATGAAGCCTCCTGCGTGTGCTCTTGGCTGGCATAACACCGCTCAATCTTAATGTGATCATCTCGAAATAGCTCCTTGGGCTGCTCCTCGGAGGTGACAGTAAGGAGCTCTTACGCCTTCAATGCATCGATCTCGCGACTGAGCCGGTTTATCTCTTCGTTGGCCTGGCCATACTCCTAGTCATGAAGTACGGCAAATTGCTAGTGAACCACTTCTGAGCTCTAGAAGTGGTACTCTTCTGTGACCACCTCGACCTCATCGTAGCGGCCGCTAGCGTGCTAGAGTCTTTTCTACTCTTAGCTCATGTAATAATTAATACGAATAAAGTGCACGGCTGCCTCTGGGTATTTAGCATTCTAAGGTACGGGCGCAGCCATTCTCTCGCCGCCTCAAAAAAATCAACAACCTTCGATAAGTTCTGTCGCAAAACGCTTGAAAGTCTGCGAAGTTTTCCGCTGACCCCAAAGTTTGAGCTTTACAGAATAAAATAGTGCTACCCAACCACGGTAATATTAGTTGTTGACATGTCAATAGATACCTGCATCTATCAGCCTTCACCAGAACACGGTCGGTGGTGCAGAATCGAAGCTGCAGTACCAGGTCATAGGTGACAATCCATCCGACCTAACTTCACCCTCACAGTCTTTTAATTCGATTCAAAACTTCCACTGCTTCAGTTCTAACTTCCATAAGTATCTCCACACTATTCGGTTTGTTTCCCAGTATAATACATATGGAGGACTACGAAATTCAAAAGTCGATTGGCACTGGCTCCTTCGGCGAGGTGTTCCTGGCAAAGCATCGTAGTACCGGCCGCACCTTCGTGGTGAAGAAGCTCAAGGTGAAGGACTTGAACCCAAAAGACCGTGAGAATATCGAAACGGAAATTCAGTGTCTACGAGACTTCAAGCATGTGAACATCGTTAGCTACAAGGATAGCTTTATCGATTCTGCAGGGGTCCTCAACATCGTCATGCAGTACTGCTAGGGTACACCATAGTGATATTCAGAGGGCGACATGTACTGCAAGATTCGAAGCACCCAAGGAAAGAAGTTTTAAGAGGCTCAGATCATAGACTGGACTGTGCAGATGTGTTTGGCCATCTACTACATGCACGAACGACGGATATTGCATCGCGATCTCAAAACGCAGAATATTTTCCTCACTAACGGTAAGGTTAAGCTGGGGGATTTCGGTATCAGCAAGGTGCTGGATTCTACAGTCCAGCTCACGAGTACAGTCATCGGCACGCCCTACTACATGTCACCTGAACAGTTCAAGTACAAGCCGTATAGTTACAAGACAGACATCTGGGCACTGGGGTGCGTCATCTACGAGATGTGCAGTCTCAGGCATGCATTCGATGCGCAGAATATGAATGCACTTGCCGTTAAGGTGCTCAAAGGAACCTATACCAAGATTTCGGATAACTATTCCAAAGGGCTTCAGTAGCTTGTCAAAAAAATGCTATCAGTGAATCCAAAGGACCGACCAACAGTTGTGCAGGTACTGAAAACTCCAGTGTTACGGAGGAGGCTAGTGAGTTATATTCAAGGATGCATGAAATAACCTCCCTCGGACTATAACAACATCGAATCGCTCATCTAACAGGCCGAGAAGTTGGGTGTGCCACTGACCTAACAGGATGCCTTGCCTACTGGTTACAACTCGTCGAATCCATCACATTACAATTCCCAGCATAATTCTATTCCGCCTTCGGTATCTGTCACTGAAGCACTTCGGTCAAACTCTAAGGAAAAGGAACCAGCACAAAGAGGAATTGCCCGTAGCGACTCCCAAGAGAGAATTCATTAGCGGCGTCTCTCATCGAAATAGGATCCCAAGAGAAAGGAACGATCGATGATCGAAGATGACTCCCGAAGGCAAGAATAGAAGAAATCAGATGAAAGGAAGATGATAGAAAAACGGAACGAACTGCTTGAAAGAGAAAAGGAGAAGAGAAAGCGGTTGGCTTCTCAAGAACGTATGCGCAGAAATGCAAGCAGCGAGAAGAAACTGCACCGAGATTAAAGCTTACCTGTGCTGTGTGATACTGACTCAAGGAGGAAAATATAAGCACCTGTTTCAGTGCCTTTAGTCAACCGTCCGAAGATGAGACTTCCAGAAATTGCCTCGTCAAGTGGTGGTATTCCTCCTCCACCATCCGTTCATGCTCAAACGCCACAATCACAGCCAACCCACTATGAAGTGCTCACGCCTAAGGTTTATCCCTCAGTTGAAGTGAAAGTAGCTGCTTCGAAGAAGCCGTTTAAGATGTAGGAAGAGTACGACATGGACTTCTAAGATGACGAGGAGGAAGAATACGCACCCGTTATCGAAGAGCACAACGAATAAGACGATACCGAGCTTCCTGAGAAGGAACTATTGACTGAGAAGCCAGCCGCGATCGAAAGAGAAGTTCCAAAATCTCGAGCAGATAAATTTGAGAAGTCTGGACCCTTGGATAAGTTAGCCCCTCTTCCGGTAGTCTCTGTCTCCGAAAGGAAGATTGAGATGAGATACATCCCGTAACCAAAGAGCCGTGCATCAGTGAAAGAAGAGAAAGACAGAAGCACGACGAACATTCTTAAACCTCAGTCACAGATGCCGAACAAAGTTAGTTCGGCAAGCTCGAATAACCTGTTTAAAGGCGGGGAAGCACTACTATCGAAGCCGAAGGACGACAAACGAGCAAGCACAGCAGCCCTAAACGATAGTGACTCACCAAATCGGAAGCTACATCCAACTAGGACAGAGCTTGAATATTCCAATAGCAGCTATTAGGAAAAATCTTCGAAGGCTGCAACTCCTCCAACTACGAAGCCTATGGAGCAACCTCGCGCACCAACCAACCCAAAATACATTAACATTCAGAAGAAAATTCAGAGTTTGAAGAACAGAACAGAGACTGCTTTAGGAGCTAAAACCTTCACTGACCTGTACAACTTGATCCGAGGAGGCAGCCAACCTGACATCCAAACCCTTAGAAACCGCGTACTCACCATCCTCGACCAAAACAATGTAGCGTATTGGCACCTACTTGACCAGATTATCTAACTAGAGACCACACTAAAGGAGGTTCCTTTATATTCCTCGTGATTGACTAGTTTCTTGCTAATTAAAGTCAATACATCAGAAACCCATATTCGCTATAAGTCGGAGTGTTGTAAGTATATGTCGCATGACGACCCCAAATAGGAGGAGCTTGAGCTGTGTGGGGAGTGCCGAAGCGGGGCACTGGAACTTCGGGAGCAAGGTTGGTACTGTCCAGGTTGCCGCATTTACACCCAACAGCTTGAAATCGAACATGAAAGGCTCGTGGTGCCAGCGAACTATCAGTCCAACGCAACTGTTGTCAAACTTTGCTCAAGAGAGCGTATCGCCACTCGTTGCTTCCAGGGATTCGCCAACCGCTACAATATTCATGGCCCAACCCAAATGGATGTGCTCCTCGGAGAGGTGGTAAGGTACCTCGGCGGTGCTGGTCGCTGCCACAGTTACGCTGATGTATGTGCTGCAATTTTCTTCTACAACTATCGGGAGGAACTCAGACTCTCGGCTCGACCGTTCTGCAAAGACAACCATGTGGATATTCGCAAGTTCAATCAAGCGCTTCTCAAGTATGTTAAGGTCAAGAACAACGATGGTTCTTACAGGGAGAACTCCAAACTAGAAAAACCACCAGAGGAAGTTCTAGCTCAGACCTAGTCTTTGCTGAAGATGCTTTCAACCTCTCTCTTCTCATTTTCTCTTACCTCGCGGGAAAGGCAAGAGGAATTCGCCGAAGTCGTCATCCGCAAGATTCGATAGGACTTTACCTCTGCATTCAATTAGTATTGCTGGCGTGCTCCCGCTCCACTGATCTTTCGCGCACTCAAACTCCTCCATCATCCGGTGACTGTGAGTCGTTTTTTGACGATCTGCAAAGGGCATAACGTTCCTGTTTCCAGAAAATAGTTGCTGCGACAGCATAATCCGACCAACCAGGAACCTCTGAAGAGCTAAACCTCGTGCGAGCCAACAGGGGGGCACGATAGCGGCTGCTTCGACTGACACTGAATCCGTGAATATAAATATACAGTCCCTTAGCTCAATTTAAATTACGAGGCCATGAGCAAGCGTCCGATTCTGCTGAACCCACCGAGGTTCCAAGAAGGTAGTTTGGGTGGTGAATGCAGACGAACCCATTGACAATGCGGAGGACCGCTCCGAGGACTACGAAGATGTCAACTCACCACAGGAACGCCTGCTCGAAGACGATGATGAATTGGAGCACATCGAGCTGGCCAACGGCAATAACGGCGAGGCTCATGGGGAGGAACATGAACCACCAAGGTAGGTATTGCCGCGCATTCAGAACCTTGTACGAGTTTCTGCACCGACTGGACGAGGAGAACAACAGCTAAGACTAAGGTATCGAGGACTACAAGGTGGGCGGATACCACCCGTGTCTTATTGGAGAGGTGTTGCTGAACCGCTACGTGCTGATCCAGAAACTGGGCTGGGGACACTTTTCGACGGTGTGGCTTGCCCGCGACTTCAAGTACAACAACTACGTGGCTGTAAAGATCATGAAAAGCGCACCACATTACATCGAAGCCGCCTACGATGAGGTGGAGATTCTGCAGAAGGTTGCTAAGAACGTGCAAAACCCTGAGTGGGTAGAATCAGTGAAGCGCTACAAAGATGCCGACGCCAAATTCGATCGCGACGATACGCATGTAGTACAACTGCTCAATTCCTTCCTATTCCGTGGGCCATACGGGAACCACTTTTGTATGGTGTTCGAAATTCTCGGAGTCAATCTGTTAGAAGTGCTCAAGAGGTACGAATATAAGGGGGTCCCACTTAACCTTGCACGGGAGATTAGCAGACAGGTGCTGATTGGGTTGGACTTCCTCCACAGGATCTGCAAGGTGATCCATACGGATCTGAAACCGGAGAATGTGCTACTGTGTCTGACTGAAGATGAAATTCGGCAGATTGTTTAGAAGGGTCAGCTCACCAACAACTAAATCTACCTGAAGCGGTTGAACCTCTACAGAAAGCTGTTTATGTTGGGTCCATACGAGCCCGAAAGAGATGAACATGTCTAAACCTAAACGGAGAAAGTGCTTCGCGAGCTGCGTGACAAACTCAAACTTGAGAGCAACGGATTGTCTGCTGGCCAGCGCAAGAACCTGCGCAAGCGCATAAAAAAACTTGAGAAGAAGGCTGAAACTGAACCAAAAAAGAAAGCCGACCAAAGCTCAATGGATAAGCTCTACGTCATGAACAATAAGCTCATCTTTGACAAGGGACCAAAATTAGAAAAAGGCTTCAAGGTCAAAATCGCTGATCTAGGTAATGCTTGCTGGACACACCATCACTTCGCATCGGAAATCCAAACTCGGCAGTACCGTGGGCCAGAGGTGCTTATTGGGTCGATGTACAACACCACCGCTGATATCTGGTCATTCGCCTGTATGACCTTCGAAATGATGACAGGTGAGTTACTGTTCAATCCCCGCAAAGACAAGAACTAAACCTACGGGAAGAACGACGATCATGTAGCACAGATGATGGAGCTGTTGGGAAAGTTCCCTCGGAAATTTTCACTCCGAGGTCGAAAATCCAAAAAGTATTTTGATAAGAAGGGTAACCTGCGACGGATCCAAAAGTTGCAGCAGTGGCCTATTAAGGATGTCATGATGGCTAAGTACGATGTGGCATGACTTAGGTACAAGTATGTGGAATCTGAAGCTATGGCCTTCCAAAACTTCATGGAGCCCATGCTGAACTGCTACCCTTAACGACGAATCAGCGCCTAGGAGATGCTTGCTGACCCGTGGTTGCACATGATCACCCGCGACAATGAGCTTCACATGTACTTCACTGCGTAACCTAGGGATGACTTGGAATTTGAACGTTTGCGCAAGTAGAAATTTGAAGTGGATGCTGTCGACCACGAGTAGAACTGGCAGTACGAGACCGAGAACGAGGATGCTGATAACAGCAACAACTCGGATGATCATCATTCGGATGATTCGGAATTCTTTGAGCATAGGAGGATGGGCGAGCTACGCTTCATCGACCGCAGCTTCACGGATCTGGGCTATATTGGCTACGGAGAGGGTATTTACCTCGAACAGCTCGATACAGTGCCAAACTGGCAGTTCAGCTGATGCGTGCATGCGAAATCTTCGGATGTAGTGGAGTAATAGTATTGAGATGGCTTCAGCGTAATTGTTGTTGATACTGTCTGTTGAGGGGATTTGCCGATTGAAGGGCCAATAATACAGTCTTCTGCACAAATATGCAAAGTTATATAAGAAACAAGTCACTGGTCCTTGCTTTCCTCCCTATCGTCCGACTTATCACCCTTGAAAGTTATCTTTAGCAGGCTTGGTTTGGCACTGTTGTCAGTCACGTACATTGACCTTCCAAAGTTTCTGCATAACAATAGTGCTTACTGCGAAAAAGAGATTCCCGTAATCTCTGAACCTGGCAGCACTATGCTCTCCACAAGTTCACCCTCCATGTTTATTACTGAAATGAGTCCTTTGTTGGCAAGCTCTTTAAACTCAAAGTTCGCAACAAATAGAAGCTCGTTTTTTATGGCGATTGTCGATGGTCCAAATCTGCCGTTGAATTGGTAAAAGGTGCTATAGCTAGGCTATTCACTGTCCAGCATGAATCTCAGCAGTCTATTTTTGGCCATTTAGCAAACAAACAGCTTCTTGAGATCGTTTGACAAGGCAAGCCCAGAAGGATAAGCGAGGCTGCGATGAGCCAACGCCACCATCTTCCGCTCGGAAGGCAGGTACATGAATACGCTTCCGGTTGGGTTTTCAATAGAAGATTCACAGAAGGGTCCACTGTCGGTAAAGTATATCTCGTCGCCTGAATGGTCTAAGAGGTACTTTATGCGTAGATCGCTGTATGAGGGCCGAGCAGGCTCTGTCCTTCATAATCACAGATCTAGTTTGATAGCTGCTGTCCTGAAGTCTTTCCCTTTCGACTGACAATAGACTGGTGGGCGAAGTCGCAGATGAAGAACTCGTCATCGACAGGATTGTGGGTAACAGACGAAGGTTGCCCGATGATGATGAACTCTCCCTGCCTAAATCAATGTGTTACTGTCAGTGCTCCCTCCGAATACTTGAGTACATCGCCATTTTCAGACACCATGTATACCCCATCTAGAGTCTAGATCGGGGAATGCAGCCGGTTGGGATAGCTGCACAACGTTTCGATGCTGTGAATTTTGTGCATGACTTGATTCTTTGTTTAAAGCAGTTATACAAACAACGGTCAATGGCCCGACCCGTGGATCTTGTATTCCCGGTGCGAGTAGCATTTGAACTATTTCCGTTCGCCACGAGGCCCTTCCTCATCGAAATCTAAATCCCGAGAGTTCTCAGTTGGTGGAAATATTCTACGGGCATCAACGATGCGGGTCTGATCAAAGGACACACTGTTCTTGAGGTTAAGGTATTCCCAATTGCGCCTTTTCTCTTCCAAACCTACGAAGTATAGTTCGTTCTCGCACTGTAAGCTCTGCCAAAAGCTGTGTTCAGGTTATTCCTTTCGTCGATTGCCAATAAGCTCCATATTTCGACATTCAAGGTACCGGATATACTTGATGAGATAATGATCGTTCCGGAGCAGCTGCCTCTTTTCCAACAATCGTTCATTTTTGGAAAGTACATATTATTGGTATGCTTCGATAGCGTGAAGACTGGTTCTGCTTCCTTCAAAGAGATCCCAATACCGAGGTCTACTGCCAGAGGCACTGACTTCAACGAGCTGCTGCTCCACCATGCTCTGACAATAGATGAATAACGAGGTTTCATCTCGTTGATTCCATTCGAGTGTGTTTTTTGCTGTGATTGTCTTTCCACACATCTGTAGAAACATCATAGTCTTCGTTAACTACAAGTAGAAGCCAATGCACTATTTTGGCATGATTCCGAGGTAACCGTCATTGTCAACTTCAAACCTTCGAGGGCTCGAAGCGTCCTCTTTGAGAAAGGGACGATAGTTGTTGAGCAAACCCAACATAAAATTGAAGAACAGTTGTTTTATCCTGCCAACAGCCTTCAACCACCGCTTTTGGCGCATCTCTCCCCTCTCTTACTTTTGCTAATTGCGGTTTAGTTCGAGCTTGTTAAGTTCTCCTTCGAGCCACTTAAAGGCTGGGGGTAGCTCTTATCCTTCTGGACTGTCAGTCTCCTCGATTATAATCTGGTCGTCCAGAATGACGATAACCTTCCCAGTCACATTGGTATTGTCCAACACATAATCCATATGGAACTTGGACATTCCAATGACGTACCCACCGATAGCATCAACCACCTTGCACAAATGCAGTGGCAGAAATGGTATGTAGGTGTTTTCCCAAAGATACGGGTGCAGCAGATAGAACAATGTCTCGAAGACCTCCACTATCAGCTGCGGGCGTTTGCAGAATACCAGTAACTGCCTCTCCAGAATCACGTTTTTCAGCAGTTTTATTAAAGTATCGGCAGAGAATTTGCGTAGAACAGCTAGAATGTTGATATCTGGAGGAAAGAAACATTCCTGTTGGGTAACGTAATGGAACATTTGCTAGTCCTTCTCGTTGAGGAAGTCCACCACTCTCAGCACCGGTGGATTTTCAAAGAGGTGGCTAACCGACACGTAGTACTCCAACAGAGTTGTCTACCGAACTACAATTGGGGAACGTTGATCGCTGCGCCTTTTCAACCGCTTCTTACCTTGCGAGGATTCCGTGTCGAAAATTTCCTACGCTTTGCTCAAACCATAGTTTAAACAAAGCTGCCGAAACTCCTCGTAGTCGTCGCCAGAAAGAATAGTTTCGCCTGACCTGCCGTTGGTGAGCTTCTTGAGAATGACTGAACGATACAGGTGACCGAGCATTCCACGGTGCAACTCGAAGAAGGGTTCTTAACTCACCACTACAAGACACTTCGGAACATAGATAAGGGCTGACTCGGGGTCGAGTTTCAAGGGATTGAGTGCAATCTTCCTCACTGAACACTTTGGGAGCTGCGTAGCCAGCGCCGTACCGCTTTCGAATGCCTTGGTTTCTCCTTAGAGCGAACATCGTCTTCGATGAACATTTTTTCCTTAAATTAGCGAGGATGTACGTGGAAGGTGAGGCAGGTGCAATAGCGTCTCCGATCGTTGTCGGTTAGCACAAACGAGTAGATCAGGTCTCTTCGACTTATTTCGTCGGGTTGTTGTGACCGATCGCCAAGCTCCTCTAATGCCGAACTGACAAACGAGAATTCAGGACTGTTGTCGTTGAGGATGTGCATATTCTCATCATAGATCTTGATACCATCAGGGTAACACCACTGCTGTAAGCCGATGAGTACCATATCGAGGCTGCTCAAACATCCCGGTAACTACTTCTCCTGAGGGTAGTACCCCAAGACCTTCACGCTTACCTTGTTAGCAATGACTCTGCTGAGCGTGATGTCTTTGCTAGCCGTACCCTTACCTTACGACTCGGTGTCCATCCCGAACAGCAGTAAGTACTTGAAAATTCGATGGTCCCTCTGTGAACTCTCCATAAATAATAAGCGCTAACCGACGACCACCCACGCCAATATATTATTGCTTTGTGGAAAGTTCTATTTATTAATCATGACTGCAGAACTTCTCGCGAGAGTAGAGTACGCCAACCTACTCTCAATTAACTGGAACGAGCAGAAGATCCAAACGAACTTTCGGTTGATCGTGGATGCACTTAATCAGGAGCAAGCAGGTGGTTCGGAGCTTCGGAGGTAGGTGCAACGACTAAAAGAAGAAGTGGGAAAGCTCACCGAAAGGATGGACTGCCTTCCTCAGCGTCAATTTGAAGCTGGTTCGTAAGCCCAGTCAAACGGGAACAGTAATGCCACTAACCCATCGCTAGAGCAACAGAATGGAGCTTCCAACCTTCTAAATGAATTTTAGAAGAAACTCTCCGATAATCATAATGGTTTGACCGAAGAACTAAAAAGATTGCGTAAAGAGCTTGACGACTTGCGTAGACAATTGAAAGATAGCATGGAGCATGATAGCTTCAAATTAGCTTCTGATAAGGTCTCAACGAATGCGCCAAGCGAGCGACAGACGGGTGGTGATGTGGATGGGCACAAACAATGTATGGCCAAGGCCTAAGCAGGGAGGAAGTTCGATTCAATCTACGACCTCATCGAAAAGCTTCGTGCGGATAACCTATCGATCAATGCGAAGCTGAACGTCCAGCAGCAGCAGACACTAGACAACCACCGAAAGTCGATATCTCAGGCAAACATGCAATCAGCTCAACCGATTAAACCCAGCATTCGACAGTCGACAACCAATCTAGCCGGAAATAATCCTGGTTCACTGAACCGATTAGAACCCGAAGTTGCGGCACGTCGGGACAGCATTAAGCCAAAGATAAAGACAAACCCATCTTCAAAGGACATCTCCAACCAGTAGAACAACATTCATGCCGAAAACACTGAGCAATTCGTTCCTCTCGCAGCATACCAGCAGGACAGGGATAACTTCGACAACCAAATCGGCAACATTCTGATAGATCTGAGCACCCTCAAACTCTGCTACGACGAGCTCAAGCTGATACAGGTCGAACTAAAGAAATCAGAGGAAAGGCAAGATTAATCCCTTGAATAACTTGCAAATCGGCAGGAATCCATGAGGCAGAGGATGGACATTGAAAGAGATCGAGTGGATAGGGAGCTGAAGAGCATCAAACTATCAATGACGCAGTTCGCAGCACCCGAAAAGGAACACGAAACAAAGGATAAGAAGGAGGTCATTCCTGTTGTGGCCACGCCGACCGAGACCGATCCAACAAACACTCAGGAGACGGAAGGAAAACCTACCACTTCGACCAACCTCACAAAAGAAAAAGAGAAGAGGGACTCAGAATCAAACCGGATCGGAGCCAAACTCGCCATGTTGCAGTCACTGGTGGTGGAAGCAGTCAACAAAGGAGACCTCGACCGCCTGAAAGAGTAGCTGCACGAATAGCTCAAATCCATGAAAGCATCAACCGACAAGAGACTTGCTGAGCTTGCGAACAAGATCCACACAACAGATACCACCATTGATGAACTTGATGAACGCCTGAAATCTGAATTATCAGGACTTCAGAATTCGATTCAGGAGCACCGTGACGCTACAAAACTCAAATTCGGTGAGACTGATAAGCGTCATGGAGCTATGATATCCAGATGTGACGATCTCAAGAAGGACATTCAATACGTCAAGGAGGATTTAGAATACTATAAGAACAACCTCACCAAAGCCGATACAGGCAACTCGAACTCTATTTACGTCAAATCAGAAGAGGAAGGTGGGAAGGGAGACAAATCTACTTTAGACGCCATGCGCAAACGAATAGAGGAGATGAAGAGATAGTACACCAACAAGCTGCACGATCTGCGAACAGAGCTGATCAACGCCATTCGAGATTTCGAGAGAAGAATGTCCAACAAAGGCAATAGTTAGCAGTAGTTCGGCGTTTTCCAGGACAAGTTAGAAGAGCTCAAACTGTATCTCAGTCGGAAGGCAGATGTTGAGGACACAAAGAAGAGTCTGATCTACCTGGATAAGAAACTGTCAGTGCTGATGAATTCACTGAGCAGGGACGATGAATCGGTTGAGGATGCACGTGCAGCAAAAAAAAATTGGTTTTGCTTGTCTTGCGATAAAGTATTGGAGGGCTACTCTGGCAAGGTTGGTAAGCATATCCCGTGGGACGCTCTCAGCCCAAAGCAAACTGGCAAGGCTCAACATCTTCAGAACATGAGCAAGATTGAAGAAAAGAAGCGGAAGGACCCTCTGCCAACTCTCAGTTACTCGATCAAAAAGTGATACACTTTACTGCTACTAACATGATCAGTTGTTGGGTGTGCTCAGCAGTTTATCCAGGTAGCGAGCAGTTGTCTCACAGGCTGATAGGCCCAGTCCCAGCATTTTTTGAAGCTCAAGGTGCCCCAATCCTCCGTAGGCGTTGAGATGAACAACATGCTTTGTTCTCTTCAGTGTAGCGAGCTCCATGACTCGTTCATTGCCAGTCGAAGCTGGAAAGGGTCTCAACCCCACATCAAACTGGTTACTTTTGTGTTGCCCGAAGACTGTCACTGCTGTGAAGATGTCATTGAGAGCGATGCCTGCCGATGCACAGGAAAAGCATACAAGATTGAGCAAGCTTGCCAATAGTTCTTTCGGTTGGTGTTGGAGCACTTCGATTGTTATGCGAAAGATAGCCTTGGGGTAGTCCTAGACTACCATGCACTTCAGAAGCACACTCTTCACACTCTCGCTCAGTAATGTATTCTGCATCAACCAATGCTTACTGCGATGGGTAACCCGTTGAGCTGGAGAGCGATTGTTGGTATCTGCTGTGAGTGCTTACTGTCGAATTCAGGTCCGACCACAGTACAGATGAGCTTGGTGGATTCAGCCTCGTAGCAACAGCGAGCATTGCTGCCTCCAGCATCGATAGCGTACATCACAAACGGTGATAGCTCAGTTCTGCCAGCTTCCATCTCCATATGCAATTGTTGGCCGGCGAACTTAAGCTTTATAAACTAGCAGTTTAAATACTCCGTTAGCATGGACCGAATCGAGGAGTTCTTCGTGAGACCTCAGCGTCAGAAGTACTTTCAGCACGACCTGGGTCCATCTCTCTACTTCAGCCGGGAGCTGAGGGTGAGACGCACCGACTTTACCGTTCGCAACCTGCAAGATAAACAGATACACGTGTCCCTCTTCGAAAGCGATTTCGACAAGAATACATCCAACTGTGTAGTCTATCTCCACACCCACCACGGGTCAAGGTTGGAGGGGCTTCCACTTGTCAATAAGGTATTGCATGGTGGTGCTAACTTCTGTCTGTTCGATTTCGCAGGTTACGGAAATTCTGATGGCACTACAGTGACCCTCGGTTACTTAGAAAAGCATGATATCAGCTGTGTGCTTGCGGAGCTTCGCCAGCGCAACCAAAAGAACTTTGTGTTGTGGGGAAGATCGATGGGGGCAGTGGCAGCCCTGCTCTATAACCAACACTCCCAGGATAAGTCTGTAGTGGCATCTGTCTATGACAGCCCATTTTGTTCACTGGAGAAGCTGACACTGGAATTGGGTTCACGCAATTCAGGGATACCACAGTTCTTTCTGAAACCTGCCATCAGCATCTTGAAGTCATCTCTGAAAGATCAGCTTGACTTCTCCGAGCTAGAATTGCTGTAGAAGGTGGGATCTATCGAAGTTCCCGGCTACTTCATCGCTTCCAAGACCGACAGTTTCGTTTCATACATCCATTCCGAACTCCTTTACGAACATTACGGTGGCAAAAAGCACCTTCAGTTCATTGACCAGGACCACAATCAAAGCCGCAAGGAGGATGAACTGCGCGAGATCTTTCAATTCGTCAAACGTATCTTCCAAAGAGTCGAGGGGTCAGCTCATAGCAAGTGCAACAATATCCTGCTGAACAACCTTCGGCATCAGGTAAAGGAGAAGCATCGGAGTTCCTCCACGAAAGCTAGCTTTCGTCTGTGACTTCGTAAGTACTTCAAAGCAGTGGTATATTAAATCATTTCTTCATCGAGCGTAGGTAGACCTACTCCAGTTCACGCATCTTCTGCTCCTTCCGGTGGGAAGTTTGGATGCGCTGGAGCATGAGCTCAACATTGTCTCGGGAGGTCAGGGTGGGAGGTTTCTCGCGGCTACGGGGTTTGCTCGAAAACAGTCGGCGTGGAGGCGAGGTTCTGTGACTCTGTCCGGAGACTAGCTGCCGGCTCTTGGTTGTTGGTAGCATCTGCTTTGGTACGGCTTCCTACCGACTGTCATTCTTTATGTATTTGTGGTACAAGTCTATTACAACAGGTAGGAACTCCTCCTGTGCCTATTAGTGGGACTCCGAAGACTAAGTCTTTTGTCTTTCGACTTGGAGTGTTTGATTACCCAAAGCAGGTCCCTGTCTTCTACTCTTTCTAAACTTGAAGGGTGCAAGCCTTGGACTCTCCTTTAGATAGGCTTTGTTTGGTATCTAATTTGGTTCGTGCTCAATCTCTGGTTCAAGGGTTGCTGCTGATGAATGTTTCAAGCTGTTTGACTTGAGTCTTCGGCTTGGGAACTTTTTACGACCTTGCCGACTGCCCTTTTCAAGTTCATTGACCTGATCAGTCTTCTCACCCGATTCTGATTCGGATGATTATAGTCGATAACCGGCGGAAGGAGTGAATTCACCTTGGAAGCTCTCCGAACCGGGTGGGTATTTTGAGATGATTGGCCTACTGTATCGATCTCTTTTATTATCTTTTCTCTTATCTTTGCCTGTCTCCAGCCTTTCATCATCGGACTGCCCCTCAGACCGAGAATCCACACCCTCCAGCTGACTCTTTTAAAGGGTCTTCAAATTAAGTTGATCAAGGGTACGACTGTTCCGTATGCTTGGGTTCTTGGATGATTATTGCTGAAGTTTGCTGCTTCGACTGTTTTGCAAGACCTTGGAACTGTTGTCTTTGAGTACCTTGGAGCTTCTGTTCGGAGTTACCAAACCGTCCAATACACGATCCTGAAACACAAGTGGTCCTTGAATATCTGCGTCGTTGATAGTTTGTTCAATGTGTGCTGGTACTGCTATCTACTGCTCCTCAGTCGTCTACTTCTTCGAGCTGTACACTTCGGATTCATATCGATCATTTGATTGGGGTTACTGTTTGTTGACTTTGGCGCTTGGACGGTGTATCTGAGAGTCCCTGAATTCGGTGTTGCTTCGTTTCAGTATCTCAGGTGCTTATTCATTGGGATTGGCATTTATCGCAACGGAACTTTCCTGCTGAAGTCGACTTGGCTAATCTGACTGATCTTGCTTGGTTTATGCCGAATGCTTTTCTGGTTATTGCAATTGGCTGGTTTATGGGGGATCTGTCAGGTCATTGTTCTTCCTCTTTGCCTATTCCAATAACTTTGGATCGTTCTCCTCTGTAATTACCTCTGGATGCAAATCCTCTTAGTTTTGCTGTGTAATTCTTTAGCCTCCTTCAGTTAAATAGCCTTATTCGTGGCCTCGTATCTCTCCGTTGGAGTTCCGCTCCTCATCCTTCTCTACCCTAAGATTATCAGCTGTTCCTTATTTAGCATGCTGCTCCCTGAAATGGTCATTACTCGTTGTTACTCCACCATCTTACTCACTCTTTTTACCTTGCAGTGTTATGTCAATGTATTTTTAGATGCCTAGCCTAATCTCTCGTTCACTATATTCCGAAATTTAATCCAGCCCCACCCCCTCACCGTTCCCATTCTTCTCTTCCTGAGTATCTTGGGCTGAACTTTCCTTTCCTTGATGGATCTTTCCAAATTGTTGTGGAGCAGCACATTCGGTACCGTCTGCATTATCATCCACACGAAACTCATCACTTTCTGAATCCTTTTCGCTATTCTGTTCGAACACGTTTTTGTTGACCACGGACTTGGCGTTGGAATCAATAACAACAGGAGAATCTGACTAGTCACCTTCTTGGCAGACCTTATTAGGTCTCCCCCGACCAATTTCGTGCTCAACGCTTGGAGTCTCGTGACCATCTTTAAGGTTGGCTATCGAGGGTTGTTCATGGAACTCCGAGAGTAGTTTTTGCATGGTTACACTTGCCTTGCCATCTTTACTTCTGCCTTCTTCTAGCTGCTCGATCTCAGACTGAGAACCTGTATCCTCGTCAAAGATTCCTTTGCGTTTCTTTGTGGCTAGCCCAAGCAGCATATCCACGAGACTGACTACAATACAATCAACACACAGGAAAAAGATTGTTCCCTTGGCATCCACGTTAAAGTAAACACCTGCTGCACTTGCTGCGATGGCCAGTATGTTGCTCACCAGATCGATTATCATCATGGTATCGTAGAATGAAAATTTGCTCAGTGCATCTAGCCTTGCTCTCAAGCAATGTGCACCGAAGAGCTGGCTGAACTGTAGAAGATAGAATTTGAAGGAAATAACTTGAATAGAGCTGGTGAAGCCCGAACACACTTTATTTACCATTCGTCTGTCCTTCCAGGATTGGTAGGCTTCGTCTTTGCGCAACATCAAACTATTCTTTATCAGGAAGATGATGTTA
>ERZ724508.978-NODE-978-length-18410-cov-5.670335_pt1 | contig 18410 bp, 18 predicted proteins | sample MGYA00376041_ERZ724508 | MGnify/ENA primary metagenome ERZ724508 (study PRJEB28724, sample SAMN07190887) | wastewater metagenome | isolation source: effluent of sewage treatment plant in Hong Hong | place: USA: Christiansburg, Virginia | collected 2016-03-01 ...
CACGCTCGGATAAGTACGCCCGCCAGGATCACCCTGCGCGGGCGTTTCGCATTTCACCCCACCCACAACAGGAGCACCACCGCGACGGCGGGCGGTGACGAACGCATGGCGGCACCAGCAGGCAATCGCTTCTGGGAAGCTCGCTCATCGCATGGGCGGGCACCCATCTTCGCCTCGCCGGAGGAACTGTGGTCCGCCTGCCTCGAATACTTCGAATGGGTCGAATCAAATCCTCTGTATGAGGCGAGGCCGTTCGCTTATCAGGGGGTCGTCGTTCAGGAGCCGGTCGCCAAGATGCGGGCGATGACCATCATGGGTCTGTGCAACTTCCTTGATATCAGCGTTGACGCTTGGGCGCTGTATCGCGGTCGGGAAGATTTTATCGGCGTCGTCTCACGAGCCGAACAAATCATGCGGCAACAGAAGTTCGAGGGCGCATCAGCCGACTTGCTCAATCCGAACATCATCGCCCGTGATCTTGGACTTGCTGACAAGCAAGAGCAAAGCGGCACGATCCAGCATCAGGTGACAGCGGATGACGCTTTTGCAACCTTCATCGCAACTCTGGGCGGCCATGCATCCGCACCAGCAGGCGGCGGTGATGGCGCGGGCGCGGTGGAAAGCGAAAGCCCGCCAGAACCAGATCACGCCTGACGGCGACTGGCTCACATGGGTCATCCTCGCCGGTCGCGGCTGGGGCAAGACGCGAACGGGGGCAGAGGACGCGGCTTGGGCCGGAATGGCGAACCCGGGCTGGCGCATCGCAGTCGTGGCGCCGACAGCAGCCGACGCGCGGGATACATGCATCGAGGGCGACAGCGGCCTTCTGAACGTCCTGCCGCGTGAGGCGGTGCAGACGTGGAACCGCAGCCTTGGCGAGCTGATCCTGGTCAACGGGACGCGCTACAAGACATTCTCGGCGGACGAACCCGAGCGCCTTCGCGGGCCGCAGCATCACAGGGCCTGGGCGGACGAGCTGGCCGCTTGGCGCTATCCCGAGGCGTGGGACCAGTTGATGTTCGGTCTGCGGCTCGGGGAGCATCCGCAGGCGGTCGTGACGACGACGCCGAAGCCCACGCCGCTGGTCAAGGCGCTGGTGGCAGCCAAGACCAGCCATGTCACGCGGGGCAGCACTTTCGACAATGCGGCGAACCTCGCGGCTTCGGCGCTGGCGATGCTGAAGCAGAAATACGAGGGGACGCGGCTTGGGCGGCAGGAGCTTGACGCCGAAATACTTGGAGACCTCCCCGGATCGCTCTGGAGTCTCGTCACGCTCGACGCTTATCGCCTCCGCGAAAGCCCAACAATGGGCCGCATTGTCGTCGCAGTTGACCCCGCCGTCACCGCCACCGAGGCCAGCGACGAGCATGGGATCATCGTGGCGGGCCTATCCGATCAGCGCGGGATCGTGCTGGAGGATGCCAGCCTGTCAGGCAGCCCCGCAGAGTGGGCGCGGCGAGCCGTCAGCCTCTACCGCAGCTGGAGCGCCGACTGCATCGTGATCGAGGTCAACCAAGGCGGCGACATGGTGGCGCATACCATCCGCACCATCGACCCGAATGTGAAGATCAGGGAAGTCAGGGCATCGCGCGGCAAGCACGTCCGGGCCGAGCCTATCGCGGCGCTGTATGAGCAAGGCCGCGCGGCCCATGTCGGGGCGTTCCCCGAGCTTGAAGCACAGATGACGCAGATGACGACCAGTGGCTTCGAAGGTGAAGGCAGCCCCGACCGCGTTGACGCGCTGGTCTGGGCAATGACGGAACTGTTCCCCGGCATGACAGAGCGAGCGCCCGACCCGGCGCGGTATGCAATTCCGAAAAAGCGCGGCTGGATGAGGTAGATACATGGCCGACGACGACAAGGACTCCATCATCAAGCTCGCCAACGCCCGGATGAACGAGGCTTACACGGCGGAACAGCCCCATCGCGACCGAGCGGAAGACGACCTGCGCAACGTCATCGGGGACCAGTGGCCGGAAGGCGAGCGGATGGAGCGGGAATCCGAGGGGCGCCCATGCCTGACGGTCAACATCCTTGCGCAGAACGTGCGGCAGGTGACGGGTCAGGTCCGATCACTGAACCCCGCCATCAAGGTCACGGCGGCGGACAGCGCAGCGAACAAGGACACGGCTGAGGTCATCGAGGGGATGATCCGGCACATCGAGAACAAGTCCGATGCGTCAAGCGTCTATGAGGCCGCGACGGAGAGCGCGGCGGCCTCGTCCATTGGCTACTGGCGCATCCGGGCCGACTATGCCGAGGGCGACACGTTCGACCAGGAACTGAAGATCGAGCGGGTGTTCAACCCCTTCGCCGTTTTTCTGGACCCGTTCGCGAAAGACCCCACCCGCAAGGACGCGCGGTATGGGTTCATCGTGGCGGAAATGCCGAAAGAAGACTTCGAAGCGGAATATCCCGATGCCAAGGTGATAGACATCACCGGGGAACACCGCGTCCAGAACTTCGAACAATGGGCCACGGCGGAAAAGGTCGTCGTCGCGGAATATTTCTGGGTTGACCACAAGGAACACGAGATCGGGCTGTTGCCGTCTGGCCAGGTGATCAAGGGGCCGTTTCCCAAGGGCATCCAGATCGGCAAGAAGCGCACAGTGCGGACGCCGCAGGTGATGTGGGCCAAGGTGACCGGGGCCGAGGTGCTGGAGGGTCCGACGGAATTCCCGTGCAGCTACATCCCCATCGTCGCCGTGACGGGCGAGGAATGGCACCTTGGCGAGGAAACCTATCGGTCCAGCGTGATCCGGTTCGCGAAAGACCCGCAGCGAATGTTCAACTACGCCGCTTCGACGGATGCGGAAGTCACTTCGGCACAGCCAAAAGCGCCGTTCATGGTGTCCACGGCCCAGATCAAGGGCTTTGAGGACATCTGGGGGGAAATGGGCGTCAAGAACCGCCCGTATCTGCCTTACAACCCCGATCCGGAAGCCGGAATGCCGCAGCGGGTCAATCCTCCGGTTGCTTCCCAAGCCCTGCAACTGCAAATGCAGATGGCAGCGGAAAACATCAAGCGCACAACGGGCATCTATGACGCCAGCCTCGGGGCGAGGTCGAACGAAACCAGCGGGCGGGCCATTCTGGCGCGGAAAGAGGAGAGCCAGAACGCTACCTCGATCTATGCCGACAACATGGTCAAGGCGATCACTCACACCGGCTGCATTCTGGTGGACATGATCCCGCGCATTTACGACACGCAGCGGATTGTCCGGGTGCTTGGCGAGGACGGTCAGGAGAAGATGGAGACGATCAACGCGCTGGTGATGACCGCGCAAGGCCCCGCGACGATCAACGACATGACCGCTGGCAGGTATGACGTCAACGTATCGGTCGGGCCGTCCTATTCGGCGAAGCGCGAGGAAACGCGCGATGGCTTGCAGGCGCTGTTGCAGGCGGTTCCCGGCGCGGCACAACTCATTGGCGACCTGTATGTGTCGTCAATGGATTGGGAACACGCCGACCGGGCCGCTGAACGGATGCGCAAGATGTTGCCCCCGGGTGTTGCCGAGGAGTCCGAAGAGGACATGACGCCGGAGCAGATGCAGGCAAAGCATCAGCAGATGATGCAGGCGCAGCAAGAAATGCAGATGCAGCAAGAGGCGCAAGCCATTGCCAAGGCCAAGGCTGAGGCTGAAGCGGCAGAGGCACAAGGCAAGGCCCGCAAGGCGAACGCCGAGGCTGACATGATTGAGTTTGATCTGGCCACCAAGCGCGGCCTTGTCAAAGCGGCGGTGGAAGAAGCCGTCGCCGGAACCGCCCACGCATTGACGATGCGTCAATACGGGGCACAACCCTTCTAAGCGAGGAACCAATGGAAGACGTTCAAGGGTCGGCCTTGGAGGCCGGTGCTGAAGTTATTGTCGAAACGCCGAAGGGCGATGCGACGGAAAGCCAGGTCGAAGGCCAGGTGACCGCGGGCGAAGAACCTAAAGAGAAGACCGAGCGGCAACTGAAGCGTGAGAAGGAAAAAGCCTATCACGCGCAGTTGAAGGTCGACCTTGCCGCAGCAAAAGCCGAAGCCTCTCAGGCCACGGCGCGCAGGCAAGCTATTCTGAACGCGGCAAAACAGGAAGCGCCGCCGAAGGAAGCAGATTTTCCCGATCCGATTGAATACGCCGCCGCCAAAGCAATTTGGGGCGCGGAACAACGGCTGACGGAGCGAGAAGCGAAGAATGCCGGTGATGCAGCTAAGGCTGCTGAGGACCGTGCTGAGGAAATTGGCAAGCGCGAACGTGCGGCATTGGAGCAATCCTGGGCCGTATCGCGCGAGGAGGCCAAGACGCGATATGCGGATTTCGAGACGGTCGCGCTGTCGGGGTGGGAACCTTCGCCAGCAATGACCGACCTGATCCTCACGTCGGACGTTGGGGCGGACGTTGCCTATCACCTCGGTCAGAACCATGCGCTGGCCGCGCAGATCGCAGCGATGAACCCGGTGGAAGCAGCAAGGGCGATTGGCCGCATCGAGGCTAGCATCGTCGCGCCGAAGCCGCGAACCGAAACCAAGGCCCCCGATCCGATCAACCCCGTGCGGGGATCGGCGGCGGCTGGCCGCAACCCCGAAACCATGTCCTACGTCGAGTGGGTCAAATGGCGCGAGGCGGGCGGCAAAGTCACCTGAGGAGGGTGATCAATGGCTAACAGCTTCTTCACAGTGGCGGCCATCTCGAAAGAGCTGGTCCGCCTGATGGAAAACGACCTCGTTCTCGGCAAGTCGGTTGGCACCGACAACCTTGAGAACGAAACCGTGAAGTCCGGTGGCTCGGTCAAGGTGCGTCGTCAGATGCAATACCTCGGCCAGGACAACAACCTCGATCTGTCGGCCTTCTCGGAAGACATCACCGAGGGCACCGTCACCGTGACCCTCGACCAGACCTGGTCGAACAAGGTCAGCATCAGCGCCATCGACCGGACGCTCTCGTTCGATCGGTATTCGCAGCAAATCCTGCAACCGATGGCGCGGCGCGCGGCGGAAAAGATCGAGGCGTCCATCGCCGCGCTCTATCCGGCCTTCTACTGGTTCGACGGCACCCCCGGCACCATCCCCGCCACCTATTCTGCGGTTGCCGACGCGGGGGCGATCTTCACCGACGGCGGCAACACCATCAGCGGACGCCTCGGGTTCCACAGCCCGGCATGCTCGGCCAAGCTGGCCGCGCTGATCCAGGGCACCTACGTCGATGGCAACAACAAGAAGGCCCTCGAAATGGCCAAGGTCGGCCGCTACGCCGGTTTCGACAACTATGAAACCGTCTTCGCGCCGACCCACACCGTCGGCCCGCTGGGCGGCACCCCGCTGATCAACGGCGGCGCTCAGGCCGTGACCTACGCCGCAGCCAAGGACACTTGGTCGCAGTCGCTGATCACCGATGGCTGGACCGCCGCTGCGGCCGCCCGCCTGAACGCTGGCGACGTGTTCACCTTGCCGACCGTCTTCGCGGTGAACCCGAACACGAAGCAATCGACTGGGCGACTCCAGACCTTCACCGTTCTGTCCAACGCTTCGTCGGACGGATCGGGCAACGCGACCCTGACCATTTCGCCTCCGATGATCATTTCGGGTGCGTTCCAGACCGTCACCAACGCGCCTGCCGACAATGCGGCGTTGACGATCAAGACCGGCACGGCGGCCACGGCCTACCGTCAGTCGCTCCTGATCGACCCGCAGGCAATCGCGCTGGTTTCGCGTCCGCTGGACATTCCGTCGGGCGAAGGCCTGAAGACCAGCACCGTTTCGGGCGAGCATGTCACCATGTCCGTCTCCAGCTGGGTGGACGGCAACACGCTGGCCGAGAACATGCGCTTCGACATGCTGTGGAAGCCCATCGTCCTCGATCCCCGTCGCGGGATGCGTTTGACCAACTGATGCCAACCGGGGCGGCTGTCGTGGCCGCCCCTACCTCTTTGCAGGTGATACCATGACGACAGCGCGAGACATCGTTGAGCGAGCCTTTCGCAAGCTTGGCGTCGTGGCCTCCGATGAGCCGATGACGGCGGATCAGGCCGCCAATGGCATCGACACCCTGAACATGATGATGCACGGCTGGCTTCTGGACGGCATCGACATCGGCCACATCGACCTTGATCTGGCTGACGTGTTCACGATGGAGCCGCAGTTCGAGGAGGGGTGCGTCTACCTTCTCGCTGAGAGGCTTTCCCCTGACTATGCCGCCCCCGCCAACTTCAGCACGTCCGACTTCAGGAAGCGACTGTCGGCTGCCTATCTGATCATCCCTGACACCAAGTTTGATCGCACCATGACCCGGCGCAGGGGTTTCTGGAATGCCTAAGTTGCAATTCGTTGGTCAATCCGCAAGGGACGCGGACAACCCTGCTGGCAATACGTCTCGGCTGGTGAACGGCTATCGCGAGCCGATGGTGCCAGGCGGGCGCTCCGGCGCTGTCCTGCGGGCCGTTCCTGGTATGGCCGCCTTTGCCGAAGTGAGCGCGGTATTCGTGCGGGCCATGTCCAACTTCGATGGAGGGATCATGGCCATCGTGGGGGAAAACCTCTACCGCGTCGCTACGGACGGAACTGTGACGCTGATCGGCGACGTTGACGCGACGGACGCCATTGCCGGGCTGGACCAAAGCACAGGCTATGCGGTTGCCGTGGCCGGGCGTAAATTCTGGCATTGGGATGGGGTGACGCTTGCGAACGCGGCCACGGGGGCTGTCACCGAACCGGCATCGGTGGCCTATCTGGGCGGCTACGTTCTGGTATCGCAGTATGGCGCGCGCACCTTTGGCTGGTCCAGCCTCGCGGACCCGACAACGTGGAGCGGGCTGGATTTTGCAAGCGCAGAAATCGCGCCCGATCCGATCATCCGGCTGGTGACGTTCAAGGACGCGCTTTATGCCTTCAAGGCATCGGGGTTCGAACGGTGGGCAGTTACCGGCCTGTCGGGTCCGGACGCTTTCCAGCGGATCGGCGGCGCGCAAGAGGAGCCGGGGCTCGCAGCTTATGGGCTGATCGTCACCTTCCCGAACGGAATGTCATTCATCGGCTCGGATGGCCGGGTTTATGTGTTCGGGGTCGGACCGATTTCGACGCCCCCGGTCGAGGTCGCAATCCAGCGCCTCGGGCCTAACCGCATGTTCTATTATGAACAGCGGGGGCACGGGTTCATCTGCATCGCCTTCGATGACACTTTTGCCTGGTGCTACGACACCGCGACGGGGGAATGGCACGAGCGGGCGCAAGAGGAAATGCCGTGGCAGGCGCGCGCGACGGTCAAGGTCGGCTCAACATGGTATGCCGGGACCGATGCAGGGAAGATCGCGCAGCTGACGGATGCATGTTCGGATTTTGGCAGCCCGATGGTGCGGCGGTTCATCTCGCGGACGCTGGAGACGGGCGAACGGTTCACCGTTTCGAAGATCGAAACCTTCCCGCGTATCGAAGGGGATATTCAGGGCGACGGAGATGCATCCGAGGCCAAGGTCACGTTGGAAATGTCGCGCGACGGCGGGTTCACCTATGGAAACCCGAAGGATCGCAGCGTCGGGGCCGTCGGGGCCTATGAAACGCGGCTGACATGGCGGGCATTGGGGCAGTTTCGCAAGGCGACCATGCAGTTGTCTATTTCGTCCACAACCGACATTCCCCTTCTCTCTGAAATTGACGTGACGCTCTGATGCTGAAACTACGGACAGACACTGCCTATGTCGGGCAGGATGGAAAGCTGACGCAGGCGGGCGTGGAGGCTATCCAGGGGCAGCTGGATTCCATCGTTTCAAGCATTTCGGGCATTGGCGGCTTTACATTGGCCAATTTCGCCCCGGCGGCAATCGTGACGGCACCCGAAACCATCGTGGCAAACTACGTTGATACAGCTCTCCCGACGAGCGCGGCTGTCAAGGACTACGCGGATGCGACGGTCATGCCGACCACGGCGGCGGCGGCGGTGGATGCTATCGGCGCATATGCCATGTTGAGGCAGACGACGACCAGCACACCGCGAAACCCCGGCGATACATTGGCTGGCGCAAATCTTCGATACGAGAGTGTTGCGGGCAACGGTGCCGGGGGCGCTCCTCCGGGAACATGGATGCTGTGCGGGTCCATCATATCGGGCGCGGGCAACACCACGAACACTTCGCTATGGCGGCGGATTTCCTAGGGTGATGAAATGATCCAACTTCCGCCCATGAAAATCGCTCAAGGCGAGCCTTTTGGCTATGATTTCACCGTCGAAGGGCAAAACTGGACCGGATACACGGGAACAGCGACGTTCAAGCGATCCCTGAAGGCTGTTGCGGGCGTCAACTGGTGGCTCATGACGCAAGAGGAGCCGATTGTCACGGTTTCCGTCGTGGCAGATGCCACCGGGCTGGTTCAGATCGCCCTGACGGCGGCGCAAACGGCAGACTTTCCCGCGCTGGACCGGCAGGGCTACTTCCGGCAGGCGGTTTGTCAGGTGACGATGACCAGCGGGGCTGACGTTCAACGCTTTCAGGCCCGCGTTCTGGTGGCCGCGGCGGCGTGATCCGAACCCTTACGGCGCAGGAGGCGGTGCCTTTCTTCTGGCACCCCTACCACGGGGACATATCGACTGAGGACTGGATGCAATTTCGCGCCTGTGATGGCGTTTGCGGGGCGTTTCACCAGCATTTGTGGCCCGGCGTGTGGATGGTCCACGTCGGGATGCTGAAAGAGGCCAAGGGGCGCGGCGACGAGGCCGCAAGAACCATTCTGCGGGCGTTTTCGGCTGAAGTCGGGGCGGAGCGCATCATCGGATGGGTGAAAGAGAGCAACCGCGCGGTTTTGGCCATGAGCCGCCGTGTCGGCTTTGAAGTGGATGGACGGTTGCCGCTGGCGGAGCCGGTCACTCTGTTAGGTTGGAGGCCCTGAATGGGTGCAGTAGCAGCAATCGGCGGCGCTTTGGTTCAGGCCAGCGCCGCGAAAAAAGCGGCCAGCGCCCAGACGAGCGCTGCCAACAAGGACATTGCTTTCCAGAAGGAAACGCGCGACCTCATTCGAAGCGATCTTGGCGTTTACCGCGAAGGTGGAAGTCTTGCGCAGCGGGCACTGGACTTTGAACTTGGGCTAGGGTCGCGCCCTGTCTTTGGCGGCACCGCGCCGACGGTCGAAACCTATTCGATCCCCAGCCAGCCACAAACCGTGACGCAGAACGGCGGCAGCAATGGCTTGACGACAAAGACCGTCGCCGGTTCGCCGACCACCGGATACCGGGTCAACGGTCAGACATTCAAGACCATGGCCGAAGCACAGGCTTACGCCGACGCGAACAAGACCGGGGGAACGGAATACGGCGGCTACACCAAGACGCCCGGCTATGACTTCAGGCTGCAACAGGGGCAGGACAGCCTGCAAGCGGGGGCTGCGGCACGGGGCGGGCTGTATTCAGGCGCGGCCATGCGTGACCTCCTGAAATACGGGCAGGACTACGGATCGAACGAATACGGCAACTATCTGTCCCGCCTTGGGGCGCGAGCCGATACCGGCATGGCGGCGGCACAAATGAGCGGACAGGCTTCCCAGCAGGCGGCGGCGGGCGTGTCGAACGCTCTTGGCAATATCGGCAATGCCGGTGCGGCGGGGGCTATCGGGGTCGGAAACGCGATCACGGGCGGCATTCAGAACGGCCTTGGGGTTTGGAACTACCAGCAGCAGTTGAAGGCTGCGAACGGCGGAACCCCCGCCAATGCGCTGTGGGGGTTCTGATGGCTACCCCATCATGGCTAAAATACTCCAACCAAGGGGCTACGCGGAACGATCCGCTGGACCCCAAGCTGATCGGAGCCATGTCGTTTCTTGGCGATATGGGCATCACGATGGACGTGATTTCCGGCGGCCAGGAAGCGGCAGGGGAGGGCGGAAGCCGCACCGGGTCCGTCAGGCATGACCATGGCGGCGCGGGCGACGTGGATTTCTACAAGGACGGTCGGAAACTCAGCTGGCACAACCCGGAAGACATGCCGATCCTGGTGCAGATTGTGCAGACGGCCAAGTCGCGCGGAGTTACCGGGATCGGGGCCGGTGATGACTACATGGGCGCTGGCCGGTTCCACGTCGGCTTCGGCAACCCCGGCGTCTGGGGCGCGGGTGGCAAAGGTGCGAACGCTCCTGATTGGCTTGTGGCCGCCTATAACGGAGCGCCCGCTGGGCAAGTCGATGCAGTGAGCGGACAGCCTGCGTCGCAAGGGCAGCCGCAGAACGCCTTGGCCGGGCCATTCCCCGGCGCTCCAGGTCAGCCAGCGCCGCAGAACGCCCTCGCACAACAGCCGCAGATGCAATGGGCCGACATGCGAGCCGATCCCTCGATGTTCATGACGGCTCGCCGCAACGTTCTGGGAATGGGGTAAGACATGGACGCAGGCATCATCCTTGCCGGGCAAACACCGGACATTCTGGGCGCGATGGACCGGGGCCGCATGGCCGCCGAAAGCCAGATCAACCTGAACCGGCAGAACGCCCTTGCCCAACTCTTCAAGGAACAAGGCGCAGGCATTCTGGCAGGGGATCAGAACGCGCTGAACGCGCTCGCGGGCATGGACCCGAACGCGGCCATGGCGGCGCAACAGAACCTTCTCGGGATGCAGGCGCAAAAGCAGGAAATGGCATTTTCTGCCGAGAAGATGGGAATGCTTCGCGAAGAGAGTAAGCGGGAAGCCGAGGCAGCCCTTGCCGCGCAAGCCGACAAGCTGACGGCGGAGCAACTTGCGGCAGAGCATCAAGCCCTGTCCGAAGCCCTCTCGGGCGGCGCGTTCTTCTACCAGAACAAGGACAAGGCGGGCTATGACGCCTTCCTGAAGTCCAAGGGGTTGGACCCTGCAGAGTTCCCGTTTGAGAGTTTCCCGGCCCATGCAGCGACGGTGGAAGGGGTTCTGGAAGCGATGAAGGCGTTTCAGCCGCCAACACCAGAAGACGAATATGGGCGTTATGTCGCGGAACAGACGGCCAAGGGGCTGGCCCCTCTGGACCGGATCGGGTTCGAGAATGCCAAGAAGGGCAATGGCGTTACCACAACCACGACAAACGCCGACGGATCAACCACGACCATTCAGGTCGGCGGGGCTGCCGGTGGCGGCACGGGTGAGCCGCGTGTCGGCGACGTTTACAACCCGAACGAGGTCCAGAACGTCATCGGCATGATCGACGCTATCGCCAGTGACCCAAGCCTTGACCGGGTTGTCGGCCCCATCGAAGGCGGCGGCGGGAACAACATTGACGATCTCGGCACGATGGCGCGAGCCTATTACGGCGGCGATGGCACGGCGCTGATCGAGAAGATTGGCCAGCTGCAAAGCAACGCCTGGCTTTCTGCCCGCGCCATGCTCAAGGGCGGCGGGGCGATCACCGACTACGAAAGCCGCAAGGCCGAAGCCGCAGTTGCCCGCCTGTCCCGGGCCAAGAGCGAAAAAGAGTTCAGGGCTGCGTTGAAAGACCTGCGGGACGCGATCACCGAAGGCGAGGCGAAACTTCGCGCGGGGGCGGGTGGTCAAGGTTCGCAGCCTCAGGCGGCGTTTGATCAGGCGGAGATTGATGCCCTAATGAATGGGCCATGACTGCCAGCGAATAGCGCGTCAGAACGAACGTGAAGAATGCCGTGCAGGCGATGGCAAGGCCAAGATCGCCCACCGCGTACCAGAAGACCAAGAAGTAGACGGCCAGACAGGCCCAAAGCCATCGCAAGCGCATCCCCGCAGTATAGGTGAAACATGGCGACTGTGGAAGAAGTTCTCGCCAAGGCGGATGCTTGGGAAAAAGCGGGGAAGCCGGAGAACGCGGCAAAACTGCGCGCCTATGCCGAAACTCTGCCAGCAGCCCAGAAATATGATGCGGCGACCGTCGAGGCCAAGGCGGCGGAATGGGAAAAGGCTGGCCAACCCGAGAAGGCGGCAAAACTGCGTGAGTTTGCGGCCACGTTGCCCCAGACGGGGAAGCCCAAGGCCGAAGGCCCGACCGGCCCCGCAGCTCCGCCCGTGGCACAAACGGAAGCCGAAATGCGGGCCAGCCGGTTCGCGCAATTCGAGGAAGCCAACCCCGTTTTGAAGGGGCGCTACACTGCGGACAACTTCCCCAGCGTCGGGGAGGTAGTTATGGGGCAAGGCGGTGGGGGCAAGTCCGGCGGCGCTCGCTACACCGTCCAGGGTTATGCTGGCGTCGGCAAGACGGACACATTCGGCGACACAGCGTCGGAGATGGTGCGGGGGCCGCTTGCAGCAGCGAGACAATTCGCCAGTGGTCTCATGGGAACCGGCGAAAGCCCGTCCTATGACTATCTGCGGAACAGTGGCATCCCGACCGCGATTGCGGGTCCGCTGTCCAAGGCGGGCGATTTGGGCGGTGCGGGGCTATCTCTCGTCGGGGCTGGCATTTCTGGGCTGGCAGGGCTGGCGGCGGAAGCGGTTCCCGGGCAAGGGGTGACGGGCGAGCGCAAGTTTGCGGAAGACATGACCGGCATGGCCATGTTTGCGGTGCCGGAATTGGCCGGTGGATCGTCCATTCCCGCCAGAATGGCCGCCACGGCCCCGAAGGCCGCGCCGGTCGTGGCAAAGGCCGCGCCCAAGATTGCCGAAGACGTAGCGGCGGCTGATCGCCTTGGCATCCCTGTCATGCGCAGCGACGTAAAGCCCCCATCAACAGCCCTTGGGAAGGTGGCGCAGCGCGTCGGCGAAGGCATCCCGGTGGCCGGAACAGCAGGTATGCGGGCGAAGCAATTCAAGGCCCGCGCGGCGGCGGTTGCTGATTTCGTCCAGGAATATGTCGGCGATACCATCCTTCCGGCAATCGACAACGTGACTTCGGCCATGCTGGAAAAGCGCAGTGCCGATCTGAAGCGGTTCACCGGCATGAAAACCGCCGTTGTCGAGAAGCTGAAGGAGAAAGGCGCGGTCCCGGTCCCGAAGGCGACGGCGGAGATCGACAAGCAGATCGCCAATCTGAAAGCGCAGCGCCTGGGGGAGCTGAACCCGGTCATAGCCAAGCTGGAAGATTTCAAGCGCAGCCTAGCGGATCAGCCGCTGGACGTGCTGGAAAAGAACCGAAAAGCCGTGGGCAGTGCTTTCGCGGACCCCGGACTGGCAAGCATTCGGGACGCGGGAGAAAAGGCCCTGTCGGCCATTTACGGACCCCTGCGCGACGACATTTCCGCTTTCATCAAGGGGGCCGGGGGTGCGAGCGAGGCGGCAAAATGGCAGCGGGCCAACGCGCAGCTGTCGGAAATGGCGGGGCAGTTGAAAGATGGGGCACTCAAGCGGACCCTGACAAAGGGCGAGGCAACCCCGGAAACCGTGCGGTCCATGCTGTTCAGCCAGAAACCTTCGGACGTGCGGCGATTGGCGGAAAACCTTCCCGAAAACGGCAAGGCAGCGGCGCGAACGGCTATCGTCCAGGAAGCCATTGCCAAGTCGGGGGGCATCGAGAACATCAGCGTTGAGCGGTTCGTCAACGCGCTTGATCGGCTGAACTCACAGATCGGCGTTTTCTTCAAAGGGGAAGACCTTGAAGCGGCGTCCGGTCTTGTCCGGGCGTTGAAGTTGACGGAACAGGCGGCAAAGGCCGGGGCGGCTCCGTTGACGGGCGTCCAGAATGTTCCGACAGGCGTTGCGCTTCTGGTTTCGTCACTGACCGGGGGAAGCCTGACAGGTTCCGTTGCGGCTCTCGGCACCATCGGCACCATCGCCCGCATCTATGAATCAACGGGCGTCAAGACTGCCCTGCGCCGCCTCGGCAAGATGGAAGGTCCGAAGGCGCAAGCTTCCGGCCTGAAGATGTTGGAAAGCGCCCTGAAGCAGGCAGGAATGCCAGCATCGACGCAGGCGGCAAATATGCCAATGGCTGTCGGCCAGAACTGATCCCCAAGACAATTCGAATGCTAGGAGGTCGCCTTGGCGAACCAGCTCATCCTTGACCGCGCGCTTGACGCGAACGGCTATATTTCCCCTGGCGCAAAGGCCACGATTTACGCGGACGGCACGTCAACGCTGATCACGGTCTATTCTGACGTTGCGGGCACCATCGCGGCGACAAACCCGATTGTGGCCGATGGGGACGGTTTCTGGCCGCAGAGGTTCGTGACCGAAGATGCAAAGGCGGTTGTGACCACTTCGGCAGACGTGCCGCTTTACACGCTGGACCCGTGCCCCGCCGCACAGGGCGCAGGTGCAGCGGCGTCGCAGGTCAGTTTTTCCCCGACGGTCGAATTGCCGCAAACCAACGTGCAGGATGCCATTGTTGCAGCGGCGGCATTGTCAATCACGGGGGTTTCGGCCTTCGGCGTGGGGGTGACGGGCAATTCGAGCGTCCTTGCGAACCTTGACGCCACCGGGACTGCATCCGGTGCCTATCGTTTCGATGGGTCAACGACGGGAACCTATCCGACAGGGGTTGTTGCGGCTGATACCGGAGTTGTCGAGACTTGGCGTGAGACTTCCGGGTCGGCGGTGATGTGGCTCTACCCCGATGCTACGCCGGATCGTGCTTTCTTCCGGCGCATGGCGGCCTCGACATGGGGGACGTGGCGGCAGGTCTATCTTGCGACGGCCAGCGGGGCGACACAGACGATATGGCTCCCCGCCGGGTCATTCACTCCCACCACGACGAACGGTGCCGCCTATGCTTCTCAGGAGCTTGCGACCAATGACGTGATGGTCAACGGCTACGACTTCTCGGCAAGCACCCGGCAAAACGTCCAGACGATGATTGCCATGCCGAAGTCGTGGAATGAAAGCACTGTGACGGCTCAGGTTCTCTGGAAAGACGCGGCCACTGCAGGAACGGGAGATGTGATCTGGGGCGTCCAGTGCCTTGCTGTCAGCAATGACGACGCGATGGACGCGGCCTTCGGGACGGCCCAGACGGCGACAGATACCTTCATAACGGCAGGCGACCTGCACATTGCCCCAACTACGGCGGCGATCACTTCGTCAGGGTCTCCGGCTGAGGGTGATCTGCTGATCGTGCAGACATATCGGGACGCTGCCGCCGGTGGGGATACCTATACCCAACTAGCACGGCTGATCGGGGTCCGGCTGTTCTACACGATCAACGCCGGGGAAGATAACTGATGCTGCGCGTGAACCAGCTTGCCGGGTTCGGTGGGCAGGCGAACCCGGGTGTTATTGTCGGAACGGGGTCAAGCCCCAGCACGAACAACCCGACATTTTCTCTCGATCTTGGGCCGCCGGGCATCAAGCAAGTCTTGGCGGTCTTTGCGTGTAGCGACGGCCTGGGCAGCGACCCATGGGATTGGGGCACCGGAACCGTGGGGGGAGAATCCTTCACCTATGTCGTCGGTTCAGGACGAGAAAACGCAGGGAACGGCAGTACTTTCACTGGCGGGGTGACGGTCCGGTCGCTGCAAACATCGCTGTCCGGCATTCAGACGGTTGTCATGCCCATCACCGGGTTTAGCGGGACGATGACCAACAACCGGATGTTGGCGCTGGTGGTTCGAGGATTCAACACAACCCCTATCAGTTACGATGGCGGCACGAATGAAGGCGCATCGAACGGCAACAACTTCACCATAAGCACGGTCGGCGCGCGGGTTGTGATCGGCGGGGCGTCGGCGTCTTCTGCGCCCGGCGACCTGCAAGGGCCGGGCAGTGAAGTTACGGCCTTTACAAGTTCCAACCTTGCCCTTGGCTATGACCTCGCGCCAACTGGGGGCGCGGCGGACGTGTATTCCTTCACCGGCACGAAATACGTCATCGCCGGGGCCAGCTTCGGATGATCCGCAACGCCCTGGCTGGCATTCTCGCGGCCAACAGCCTTGGGTTCATCCCGGCAGAAAGCGTGATCCTCGCTAGCAGCCCAACAACTCATGCAGACGGGTCGGTTACATGGAACCCGCCCAAGCGATATGACCACGCCTTTGACGGCAAAGAGACGATCCGGCGCCTGCCGCAGGCCGAAGTGCCGGAGGCCTGCCGGAGGCTGTTCAGGGACGCCGGACTGGAGATTTCGGTTGGCCCGAAACAGAAGGGCTGCGCCGTCTATCAGGGCAAGAACGGAACGATCATCGTTGTTGACAAGCCCTTCGGTGGCGCAACGCCGGATGCGATCATTCGCCACGAACGCGGCCACCTGAACGGCTGGCCAGCCGACCATCCCGACTGAGGTTCCATCCATGACAGTGATTGTTCCATCGCGCCCCGCGCGGCCCATTCGCGTTGATGCTGGCGGTCGCATCCCGGCTGGCGGCACCACCGGACAGGCCTTGGTCAAGTCGGATGATGCAGACTACGCGACCGCATGGGCCACGGTTGCCGGTGGCGGTGGGATCAGCGACGGCGACAAGGGCGACGTTACCGTTTCCGGCTCGGGCGCAACGTGGACCATCGATGCCGGGGCCGTGACGGTTTCGAAGATGGCCGATCTCGCGGCCAGTACGATCCTGGGGAACAATACCGGCGGCGCGGCGGCACCTATCGCCCTGTCTGCGGCGCAGGTAAAGGCGCTTCTGGCCATCGCGGCTGGCGATGTGTCCGGGCTTGCGGCGGTGGCCACCAGCGGGAGCGCGAGCGACCTTGGCGCGGGAACTCTGCCTGCGGGCAGGATGCCAGCCCTGACCGGGGACGTGACCACCAGCGCTGGCGCGGTTGCGACAACCATCGCGGCGAATGCGGTGGACAACACCAAGCTCGCCGACATGCCCGCGCGGACGTTGAAGGGCAAAGCGACGGCGGGTTCTGGCGACCCGGAGGATATCGCGGTCGGCACGGATACGGTCGTCGGGCGCGTGACGGGCGGCGGGATCATCGCGGCGCAACTGGTCACGGCACAGGTTGCGGATAACCAGATCACCAACGCCAAAGCCGCAGACATGGCCACTGGCACCATCAAGGGCCGCATCACGGCTGGCACGGGCGACCCGGAAGACCTGACGGGGACGCAGGCGACCGCGCTCCTCGATGCCTTCACTAGCGGCGCGCAGGGCCTTGCCCCGGCGTCCGGTGGCGGCACGACCAACTTCCTGCGCGCGGATGGCTCGTGGGCCGCACCGGGCGGTGGGGGTTCCCCCGGCGGTTCCTCGGGCGAGGTGCAATACAACAACGGCGGGGCGTTCGCGGGCGCGGCTGACGTGGAGATCGAGGGCGGGCAGTTGCGGCTGCCAGCCATTGCCACCCCGGCAACTCCGGCCTCTGGCGGGGTGAAAATCTACGGCAAGGACCTGGGCGGGCGCATCATGCCGATGATCGTCGGCCCGTCCGGGATTGAAGTGGCGTTGCAGCCCCATCTTGGCGGCAACCGGGCGGCGCGCTGGACCCCAGCGGGCAACAGCACCACCGCCGTGCTGGACGGCTTTCCTACGGTGTCCGCCCAAGGGACGGCCACGGCGTTCAACTGGGCATCCACCAGCCGCCGCACCCGCATGGCGATGATCGAGTACCTGAACGGCACCGCCTCGACCACGGCCATCGCCGGGCTGCGGACCAGCGTGGCGCGCTGGACTGTCGGGGCCGCGACGGCGGGGGATGGGGGTTTTCACCTGCGCTGCACCTGGGGCACTGCGACCGGGATCGCCACTACATCGGCCACGCATCGCGGGTTCTGCGGCCTGCGCACCGGGACGCCCTCGGACGCCGATCCGTCCGGCCTGACCAACATCGTCGGAATGGGATGGGACAGCGCGGATGCGAACATCCAGTTCATGCACAACGACGGGTCGGGAACGGCCACGAAGATCGACCTTGGTGCAGGCTTCCCGCGTCCGACGACTGACCGGGGCGATGTGTACGAGTTGATCATGTTCTCGCCGCCCGGCACGACGCAGAGCGTCGGCTATCTGGTGCGCAACCTGCTGACAGGGGCGGAGGCATCGGGCGTCGTCACCACGAACCTGCCCGCGAATACGCAGGCTCTGGGCTGGGCGCACCACATCAGCGTCGGAGGCACGTCCAGCATCATCGGGACAGCCCTGATGGGCGTCTATGTGGAAACGGACTTGTGAGAGGATTGATATGACGCTGCACGTCCTATTCACCACCGATGGCATTCCCGGCTGGATCGGGTTCGAGCCGCGCGAGGGCAGCGAGGAAATGCCCGCGACGGTCAAGGTCGGCAAGGCGGACGTGGCCTGCGACGTGCCGTTCCTCGCCGCCTATCTGCGCGACCCGGCGACGGGGAAATGGGCCAAGCGCCCCAAGCCGCCCGCGCCCACGGCGGAGGAGCGGCAGGCGGCACGTCAGGCGCAGCGCCGCGCCGAACGTCAGGAAGCCCGCCGACTGGCCCGTGATGCCGCCCGGCGGGAACGGCTGTTTGATCGGCTTGTGGACGTGGCGGCCCGGCTGGACCCGGACTTCGCCGCTGCTGTTGCCGATCTGGAAGCCGATTTCAAGGACACGAGCGAATGACCCACACCTTCGAGCGCCGCAAGCTTGAGGTCTTCTTCGCCATGCTCACGGCGGGGTTCGGCATGTTCCTC
>ERZ724508.980-NODE-980-length-18378-cov-6.877094_pt1 | contig 18378 bp, 16 predicted proteins | sample MGYA00376041_ERZ724508 | MGnify/ENA primary metagenome ERZ724508 (study PRJEB28724, sample SAMN07190887) | wastewater metagenome | isolation source: effluent of sewage treatment plant in Hong Hong | place: USA: Christiansburg, Virginia | collected 2016-03-01 ...
CGGAGTACGGAGTATAGAGTACGGAGTACGGAGTATAGAGTACGGAGTACGGAGTTATGAATGTAGAAGTTTAGAGGGTAAAAAATAGTGGCTAGTGAAAAATAGTGGTTAGTGAACAGTGGTCAGTTGTCAGAAAAAAAAGAGAATTGCTAAAAGTGGCGGATTCCTCAGGCTGAAAGCCTGATACATCAAAGCTAGGGGCAGCGCCCCTAGTGGGGGTAAATGCAGTCAAAGACTGCAAAATGATACACACCAGACTGAAGTCTGGCGGGAGAGGGTGCGTTGTACTCTGTACTCTGTACTCTGTACTTAGTACTTTTTTTCACTGACCACTTTTTTCCCTATATTTATATTTCAAACAGCTATACTTTTATGTACCACACTACTATTGAGACGAGTTCCTTTTCGGAGCCCAAAATGCCATTATATAATAATCCTGGTATATATATTGATCCATTAACCGATTTCGGATTCAAATATTTATTTGGTAAGGAATTGAATAAGGACATTCTGATTGATTTTTTAAATAATTTATTTCAGGGTAAAAAGACTATCTCAAATCTTACGTTCAACAATATTGAAAAGAATGGAGAAGCGCTTGAGGATAGAGATGTTTATTTTGACCTACTGTGCACCGGCGATGACGGAGAGCAGTTTATTATTGAAATGCAGCGAAAGTTACAAACCAATTTCATGGATCGGTGTGTGTATTATACATCGCGAATTGTAAACGAGCAAGCACCTGCTGCCGGACAAAAATGGGACTACAAAATCAAGGGGGTATTCTTAATCGGAATACTAGACTTTGAATTAAATACACCAACTGGTGATCATTATTTAACGACCGTCCAACTTGTAAATCTGAATACAAATGAAACTTTTTACCCTAAATTAGGGTATCTATTTTTAGAATTGAGTAAATTCGATAAGCAAGTTCATGAACTTGAGAACGATTTGGAACGTTGGTGTTATGTATTGAAACATCTGCACCGCTTAAACCAAATGCCTACGTATTTAAACAAACGGGTATTTAAACGCATCTTCAAACTTGCTGAAGTAATGAATCTTAAACCTAAAGAACGCGCCATGTACGACAGAAACCTAAAAGCCAAAAGAGATTACGAAAATACCATCGACTATGCCGTGGAGGTAGCTGTGGAGAAAGCGGTGGTGAAAGCGGTGGAGAAAGAAAAGTCTGAAAAAATATTTATGATAAATCAAATGTTTGTGAATGGCTTATCGATGGAGATGGTGTGCAAAATCACGGGGATGGCCGCGCAGGATATAGAAAAGATTGTTCAAAAATAGTTGACAGCTACTAGTTTTTAGTTTCTAGGTGCTAGACGAGGGGAGACATAATTATGAGTTATGAATGAGAGAGTACGGAGTACGGAATTATGAATGATAAATTATGAGTTATGAATGAAACGAAAGTGGTCAGTTGTCAGAAAAAAAAGAATTGCTAAAGTTGGCGGATTACTCAGGCTGAAAGCCTGACACATCAAAGCTAGGGGCAGCGCCCCTAGTGAGGGTAAATGCAGTCAAAGACTGCAAAATGATACACACCAGACTGAAGTCTGGCGCGAGTGGGCACTGATCACTTATTCCAATACTTTGTACTCCGTACTTAGTACTTAGTACTTTTTTTCACTGACCACTGTTCACTGACCACCGATAGCTTCAGATGTTATACTTTTTTAATCATTTTTCAATCCGTATAATCACACGAATCATAGTTCAGACATCAAAGCTAGGGGCAGCGCCCCTAGTGGGGGTAAATGCAGTCAAAGACTGCAAAATGATACACACCAGACTGAAGTCTGGCGCGAGTGGGCACTGATCACTTATTCCAATACTTTGTACTCCGTACTTAGTACTTAGTACTTTTTTTCACTGACCACTATTTAACTCTCCTTCCTATTCATTACTTGAAGCAACTTGCGATTCCAACTTTCATAGACTGCATCCATTTGAGTTTCTAAAGATTTTAATTTTTCTCTTTCACCATTCAATTCCTTCCAATAATTGGCTATTTCTAAATCCGTGTCTGGATTGCGCCCACTTATGGTAAATAGAACACGCGCTTTAAGGGTATAAAAAATGGGTGCAATTCGAGAAAAATATTTTCTACGAATGAATTGTACTTTTGTTTTTGCAAAAGCACCATTTTGATACGTACAGCCAATGGTATCCAATAAACACCTAAATATTCTATCGGGTAAAGATTCGCTATAATACAACCAAGGTTTATATGGAGAGACAAAATGGTAATTGATGTCTCCTAATAATTTAACATAATCTGTAGTAGCAGTATACGATATTTTTCGAGACAGTGTATTCCAAGATGGATCGATAAAAACAACGTCATTATACAGCATTGCATTTAATGCGCTTTGATCGTGATAGGTACATTGTTCGGGATGTTCCGTCAAATACGAGAGGGCTCTTTTCATCACGTCCTTTTTTTGTTCGGATTCTAAATCCAATACCAAAAGACCTGCATTAAAGTACGGGGCTGTAGGTTCAATTCCTAATTCGGCACAAATAGAACAATCCATATGCATTTGAGCAACGCTGGGATCTACTATGGCTGCTGCAGTTTTGCCATTGAGTGGTACAGCCCACAATTCCACTATATCTTTTGTAAACAGAATATCTGTATCAATATAAATAACTTTTTTCTCTTGTATGAGTGATGGAATCAAGAGTCTTACATAGGTCATCATGCTACCAAAAAAAGCAGGAAAGCTTGATAGACTCGTAAGATTTGGTTTAATAAAGGCAATCGTTACCTCTTTCGAGATGAACGTTATCGTTCTTTCTAAATCCTGTTTATTTTTTTCTGATATTCCTCCATCAATCACATACATATCTATTTCCATAGAAGAACTACACAGAAGCAATGAAGTAATTGTGCCTGCTAATCCTGGATAGAATTTATTATCACAGGTAAAAACCAATTTTATTCTATTCATCGTTTTAAATTTAAATTCGGATACAGCAATTCCTATTTTAGTATTCTGTAACACGTGCTTGTTCGAAAAGGCACAAGCAGGGCAAAAATCATGTACTTAGGTAGCAACGAAAATACAATCCGCAGCTTTTTTACCACTCAACAAACTTTGATCGCTCCATAGGTACCCCCATTCACCAAACCGTCCTGCATAGAGAATGCCTTTGGAATCAAGATAATTATGTACGGTTTGTGTGGCAGTCTTATGATGGTGATCAAAAATAACATTTCCATATTCAACCTTCCGATGATCTGTAAGCATTATATCTGCTCTGGTACAGATATTCATTTCTACAAGCTTTAAAATAACATGCGCTATCAATTCTTCCGGATGAAGATTCAACGACTTATGTTTAGAAGAATATATTTCAAATTGCAAGGAGCTACATCCTTCTGGAACATTGTCGATTGCTTTTAAACTCGGTGCATACGCTCTTGCAGGAAGAATGTCTTCGTCGTACATATAAAACCAGAGGTACTTAGGAATATCCGGCTTGCTAAAACCAATGGACACAAGGTCGACAGATGTCCAACTGAGTAGTTCAACAGCAGCCTTTACTTCATCTGGCACATTCGATAACATGGGAATTAAAACCGGCAATGGAAGTGTTGAAATAATTTTATCGTAGGATACTTCTTCGCTTCCGGAGAATGTTAATTTCTTTGATTCGGTATGTATGGAACAGACTTCCGATGAAGTTTGAATGCTTGTTTCTTCAGCCATTTTTTTGAGAAAGGACTTATAGCCCCCTTCAATCGGATAACGCATTTCGGATGCATAATATACATGTGCCGTTTGTTCTGTAAATGCGCCTCTTAATACTTCCTCAATACTTGGTTTATACATTCTACTGCCTACCCAATCCGTAGATAGATCCCTTGCTTCAAGCGTCCAATATTTTCTTGTATACGCTTTAGGGAAATGCTCTGTGAAATACGTTCCGTATTGTGCAAACAACCAATCTTCGTAGTTTTTTATTTCAGTCGTTTCTGCAGCATGTTCGTTCGTTACAAAATCGCTTATTATTTTTATTTTTTCTTCAGAACTCAGTGGGAATAAATTATTCTGAGCGGGATGTCTAAGCCAATGCCCTTTGTAAAAGTTTGAGGATTCTGGTTTGTGAACATGATACGCTGTTGATTCAGCAAAAAGATTCTGAACATATGCGTCTTTTGTAAAAGAGAGATGTACACAATGATCAAACGTAAATGCGCCAATTTTAAAATGATCCAACAAGCCTCCCCATGTTGCTCGTTTTTCAAGAACTACATTTGGGATATTTCTTTTATTTAAATGATACCCTGCTGAAATACCAGCTATACCAGCACCTAAAATATAGATCATGCGTTCCTGTCGTTTTTTATTGCGTATTTCAAAATACAAACGCTACAAGCTAGTATTCCTACTTATATATAAAATCAATATTCTTTTTGCAGAAATTCATGCTTCGCAGTTACAATCTGATTTGCAGGTATGGATTTGTAAATCAAATTATTTGCACCGATAACAACATTGTCACCAATCTCTACATTATTTAAAATTATGGTATTACTTCCGATCCAGCAATTATTACCGATCCGAACTGAACCAATAGAATATCCTTGATCTTTTATTAATTCATCTTTTGATTCATACTTGTGATTGTGATCATATATACGCACGCCTTCGCCCAATAAGGTATTTGAACCTATATACACTTCCCCCATACAATTGATCGAGCAAAACTTATTCATAAACACACCATCTGAAACAATGAGCTTTCCGTTTTTTGATACCACGAAAGAACAGTAATTTTTAATGATGACATCTTTACCTATAACAAATGAGGCATGTTCATTTTGAACCCGTAAATCAAAATACCGTTCAAATTGAAACGTACGATCGATTACAACATTCTTATTCACTATTTTATAGTGATTTAGAAGAAGTTGTTTCTCTATTCGAATAAAAAAACCATATAGTTTACTTACTATTTTTCTGAGTAGATAGTTCATACAAATTTTTTAATCTTCATGTATATATACTTCACTAAAAAGAAGGATACGTATTTACTACCGCTCTCTTTGATTAATAAACGGGCAACCTTTCCATTTCGTCTTCTGAATTGACTCATGCCGAATTCGTATAACTCATATTGTTTCCTTTTAATCGTATCCAATAAAAAGGGCAAACAAAAATGAAACGGTTCATAATGGGTTAAACTTTTAATAAAATTCAGTGTTTGTACTTCCGTTTTTCCATCATCAAAATCTCGACTGGTTTGCCCCGAATGTACTCTAAACTTAGTTAAACTTTCCTCGATAACATATATATCACCAATTAACAAAAGTTTGAACCACAATTCCCAATCGGCCCAAAGGTTTGAAGCTATATTGAAATTACCAACAGTTAAATCGCTCCTCTTAAACATAACCTGTGTGGGCGAGCCAATCCAATTAAAGGATGCAATAGATTTTAAGATTGCTTCCGTTCCCTTTATTAATCCAAACGTAACTGGAGGTGTGTAAGTTTTTTCTTCTGATCCAAATGTAGTATAAGAAGATGTTATAAGCGATAGCCCTGGATTTTTTTGCATTATGTCAACGTATTTAGAAATCACGTCTGCATGTAATACATCATCTGCATTTAAAAATTTTATATACTCCCCCTTTGCATAGGACAAACACGTATTCCAATTGCGTAGCATGCCAATATTTGTAGTATTTTTATATATAACAAGATTGGGATGCGACTGGTATTTTTCCAACACCTTCAAGGTATTATCCGTTGAATGATTATCTACTAAAATAATTTCACAATTTTTATACCTTTGATTCAATGCAGAATCTAACGCCTCTTCAATAAAAGATTCCATATTGTATACGGGTATTAGAATGGAAACCAAGGGTTGGTATTGCATAGGATATAAATTTGTATTGCGTTTATTTTTTTCAGCTATGTATTTTAATAGGGTAAAGATAAGATATATTTCCATACAGAAATATGCCATGATTTGGTACGTTTAGGCTCACAAATATCTTTCTTTTTACAAACGAGCTGCGCAAACTACCAACCATTTAGTCTAAGGCATACACCGAACACGGCTAAGCACTAGATAATGAGGTTACCCTTCACTTCTTATTGAACACATTCCCTTGAATCTTCTCATATAGATACTTAAATAAGAATAACGATATATAAGAGCTACCACTTGCCTTAATTAATACACGAGATGCTCGTATATTTCCTCTTCTTAATTGACTCATGCCATATTCGTATACCCAATATTGCTTTCTTTTTATCGTATCCAATAAAATGGGCAAACAAAAACTGAATGGTTCTGCACGTGTCAAACATTTCAAAAAAATCAGCGTTTGAATTCTTGATTTTCCATGATTAAAATCTCCAGAGATTTGATTGGCGTGTATTCGATATTTTGTTAAACTTTCCTCGATAATATATAAGTCACCAATCAACAAGAGCTTGAGCCACAATTCCCAATCTGGCCAAAAATTAGAAGCTATATTGAAATGTCCTATACTTAAATCACTCCTTTTAAACATAACCTGTGTAGGCGAGCCAATCCAATTATGCGATTCAATAGATTTCACAAGTGCTTCTTTACCCTTTAGTAAGCCAAATGCAACAGGAGGTACATAGGTTTTATGCTCCGTTCCAAATGTTGTATAGGATGCTGTTACCAAGGATACAGTCGGAAATTCTTGCAGGATGTGAACGTATTTAGAAATCGCATCTGCGTCCAATACATCATCTGCATTTAAAAATTTTATATACTCCCCTTTTGCATAAGACAAACAGGCATTCCAATTGCGCACCATTCCTATATTACTAGCATTTTTATAAACAACAATATTGGGATGCGATTGGTATTTCGACAATACCTTCCATGTATTATCCGTTGAATGATTGTCTACTATAATGATTTCACAATTTCCATACCCTTGATTCAATGCAGAATCTACCGCTTCTTCAATAAAAGATTCCATATTATATACAGGTATCAGAATCGAAACCAAGGGTTGATTTTGCATATTATATAAATTTGTATTTACGTCTAATTTTTTCTGGTATGTATAGGAGAAACTCTTTTCGCAATACAACAAACCAAGCAAAGAACATCAGTACCATACCTATAATTAGTCCAAAAATAATTATGCTAAGCCAGTTGCCTCCTACATATTCAAAATAATATTTAGCCCCTATATAACAGACTCCGGCAAAGGGCGTAAAATATGCAATAGGAATTAAAACAGGTTTCAAATAATCCCAAGTAGGTATATTAAATGTCTTCATGGTCTTGTAGGGAATAAACCAAGAAGTAGTGATTGCGCTAGCGAATAAGGTTGCGGCAATGATGCCAATGATACCGTATTTTCTGCCCAAATATAGAGACAGTCCCAAATTCAGTATTGCTTCTAGGATTGCCCAAACACTTAAACTTTTGATATCTCCCGAAGAATTTAAACATACCGCACTTACATTGCTCATAGTTAACAATACCATTAATACGATGTATATGCCTAATACGCCCCATCCACTAAAAAAATTAGCTCCAATCCAAAGTTCAATAAACGGTTTATCCAATACGCCTATTAAAATAACGGCACATACAATGATGGTCATTTGCAACAACATCAGTTTGTTGTGAATAAGCGCCATATCCTGTGTTGCGTTATTTTTAAAGCGTTCTACCAGTGCAGGGAAAGAACTGTTTGTAACACGAAATACTGTTTGAAGGCACAACTCTGGCAAACGCAATGTAATGGCATAGATGCTTACAGCACTAAGCGAAACGAGGGAGCCAACTAAAATACGATCGGTTTGAAATACAACTTGCACCGCTAACTGTATTAAAAAGGTATACATACCAAAACGAAACATCTCTTTAAAAACACGTGACTTGAAAAATTGAAACCGTATTTTAAGAAAAGGGTAATGCTTCAGAATAAAATAAACATTGATGGCAACGCTAATAAAAATGTTCAAGCCATTCGCGATTACAAATGCCCAAAGTCCAATTTCTTTCCATGTTATTAGTAGTATTAACGGAAGTACAATGGAAATTAAATTAGAAATAAAACCCAAGGTATTCGATAGTACCTGTCGTTGATGCGCATAGAAAATACCTGCGATTGCTTTCAAAGGAAAATTGATCAGCATAAAAACTCCATACGAAATCAATATATCATTCAATACCCCATTAAACTCTGTGGGTATATCAAATACCATCGGTACATAAGGCATTGCGAGTAGAACCACTGCAAAGGATAAAATACCTATAAGCACATATACAAAAAACGAAGTAGAAACCACGTGATTGATTGCAATTCTATTTTCTTCTTTTTCAATGTCTTTAAAACCTGCCAGCTCTCTTGTAATGCCTGCACTCAAACCCAAATCCATGATATAGACATAGGCAATAAGCTGAATGATTACCGTATATAATCCATATCCTTCTTTGCCAAGAATATCAAGGTATAATGGGGTTGTCCATAATGCCAGAAAAATGTTAATGATCATAAAAAACTGTGAAGAAAGTACTCCCATCACAGCCGATCGAACTCTTGACATAGTATTATTTTATAAAATCTTTCATTACCTGTACGATGTATGCATAATGTGCTTCTTCCAATCCGGGCCACACGCCCAACCAGAACGAACGATTCATTACGGTATCTGTATTTTTAAGGTCACCAACAATGCGGTGTTCTACCTGCGCATACGCAGGCTGTTTGGTAAGGTTCCCAGCAAATAAGAGACGTGTGCCTATTTTCTTTTCTTCTAAGTGTTTTGTTAATGCCGTACGATCTATTTTACTACCCTCTCTGATGGTGAGTAAAAAACCAAACCAGCTAGGCTTGGAATCTTTTGTAGGCTCGGGTAAAATAAAATGTTCTTCGAGTGGTTGAAGCAATTTATACAAGGTCGCATAATTTTCTCTGCGGCGTGCAATAAAGTGATCTGCTTTTTTCAATTGGCTGATACCGATTGCCGCTTGCATATCCGTTGCTTTTAGGTTAAAGCCAATATGGGAATAGGTATACTTGTGATCGTAGCCTTCTGGTAAGTCACCTAATTGCTGGGAAAAGCGTTTGCCACAGGTATCGTCCTTACCGGGTGCACACCAGCAATCACGTCCCCAATCGCGGAAGCTTTCTACAATCTTTTTAAGTGCAGGATTATTGACAAGCACTGCGCCTCCCTCTCCCATGGTAATGTGATGGGCTGGATAAAAAGAAAGTGTTGCAAGATCTCCAAAAGTGCCTGTTTTCTGCCCCTTGTATTCTGCTCCTAAGGCATCGCAATCGTCTTCGATCAACCAGAGATTGTATTTCTTTGCCAATGCCGTTACCACGCTTAAATCAAAGGGATTCCCTAAGGTATGCGCCATCATGATGGCTTTGGTTTTAGGCGTTATTGCAGATTCGATGCGATCTGCAATGATGTTGTAATTGGGAATATCAATATCAATAAATACAGGAATGCAACCGTATTGTATAAGTGGATTGATGGTAGTCGGAAAGCCTGCAGCTACAGTAATCACTTCGTCTCCGGGTTTCACCTGACGGTCGCCTAATTTGGGAGAGGTCAATGCATAAAAAGCGACGAGATTGGCGGATGACCCCGAATTAACCAGATAGGCCCAACGTGTTCCTGTCCACTTAGCCAATTCTTTTTCGAATGTCTCTCCAAATCGGCCTGTCGTTAACCAGCCATCTAAGCTAGCATCTACAGCATACAATAAATCATCTGCTTCCAATACTTTACCTGTTACGGGTAAATAATCATGGCCTGCAATCAGTACTTTTTTAGTATTGTTTGTCGCAATCGTTCTAAGTTGGGACTCTAAATCCGAATTAAAGTTCTTAAATGACATCGTTATTGAATTACGTATTCGTTTATACCTTGGCTTAAGGTTATTTGTGGCCGCCAAGAAGTATGTGCTCTTATTTTATCTGTTGCTAGACTTAGCACAGCCATGCTTTGATCTGTTTTCGAAACGTCGCCAAATGTAATATTGGCCTTCGGTTGAATGTGTGCAACAACCGTTTCTACTAGGGTACGCACAGAGATGGAATCTGTCGGTGCTACATTATAGATTCCCGCTTTTAAATATCCTTGAAAGATTTCAATTAACAAATCAATTACATCGCTTACATGAATGTACTGCCGTATCTGCTCTCCAGAAGAAACGTGTACAGGTTTATGTTCTTGCAATTGTTTTACAAGATAAGGAATCAATCTATGTTCATTTTCGCCATGGCCATAGATAGAGGCTAATATTAGATGATAGTGCTTGTATCCCAAAGATGCTGAATCAATAAACTGACTTAACATTCTTTTAGAAAGGGCATATTCATTTGCTAGTGTATGTGTTGAACACATGACTTCCTTCTCTTGAAAAGCCCTTACGTCTGTATTGTTTCCAATTTCAAAATACGTTCCAAAGGTAATCACGTTTCCCTTAAAGCCCACTTCTTCTAAGTACAGCAACAAGCGAATGGGTTCAAATACATTCACTTCATATATTAAAGCGGATGTGTAAGTTTTTGAAGATTGAATGCCTGCCCCTGCACAATATAGGATGGTATCACTATTCAGTAAACTTTCATAATTCAATTGCTGTGCTGGCAATCGAAAATCAAATGCACGTTCTCTTTCAGAAAGCAATTCGATATTGGAACCATATAGTTGCAGATTAATAGACGTATCGACAAGCAACTGCTTGCGAATGCGGGTTGCAAGAAATGAATTTGCGCCTATGATTGAAATCGTTTGCATCTGTTAAAATACCTTAAGAAAAATACGCAATGATTTGTGCATCGGTCACCGCACGTATGTCTGCTTTGTGCTCCTGATACCATTCCACTGTTTTTGAAATAGCTGTTTCTGCATTCCAACGTGGTTTCCAAGTTAACTCGAGTTGCGATTTGGTTATATCTAAACGCAGCAATCCTGCTTCGTGCGGGGCATTTGGATTGATCTGCACTTCATATTGTCCACTACCCCATGTATTCAATACCAACTGTACCAATTGTTCCACCGCTAGGGTATCTTCTGTATGTGGACCAAAATTATATGCACCAGCGAATTTTATAGGATCTTCGTGTTGTTTCTGTGCTAATTGTAAATACCCAATGATGGGTTCTAATACATGTTGCCATGGTCTTACAGAAGCAGGGTTGCGAATAATTACTGTCTGCTGTTGAAAGAGTGCTTTTATGATGTCTGGTATTAATCGGTCGGCAGACCAATCTCCCCCACCAATTACATTGCCTGCACGTGCTACCGAAATAGATTTTTGATGGCTCGCGTAATTCCTTGGATTAAAAAAAGATCTGCGGTAGGATTGTATGACAATTTCAGCTGCTGCTTTACTGGCGCTGTAGGGATCGTATCCTCCTAGTTCATCGGTTTCACGATAAGGATGTATCCATTCTTTATTTTCATATACTTTATCTGTTGTAATACACACCAAAGTGCATTTCTTCTCCAACAAACGTACGGCATCCAATACATGTGCCGTTCCTATTGCATTTACATGAAAGGTTTCGGCAGGTGTGTTATAGGATTCGCGCACTAATGGCTGTGCAGCTAAGTGAAAGATGAAGTCGGGTTGAAAAGAAGTTATTTCTTGTATTAAATATTTTTTGTCAGAAATATCGCCAATCACAGAATGCATCGTTGATGGATAGTCCAACAAATCGAATAATCCGTTGTGATAGACAGGTGCAAGTGCATAGCCTTTCACTTGAGCTCCTAATAATTGCAACACACGAACCATCCAAGATCCTTTAAATCCGGTATGTCCCGTAATAAATACTTTTTTTCCTCTATAGGTTTGTTCTAAGCTATTTTTCAATTCCATAGCTTCCATTGTGCTTGTCCTGAATTCCAATCTTCTTCCAATTCATTTTTATCGCGTAAGGTATCCATTGGTTTCCAAAAACCTTCGTGACGAAAGGCTGCCATTTGTCCTTCGGCTGCTATGGCTTCCATGGGTGCGCGTTCCCAAATCGTAGCATCTTCTTTAATATAATTGATTGCTTCTGGTTCGCACACAAAGAAACCGCCATTGATCCATGCACCATCCCCTTGCGGTTTTTCATAAAAAGAGGAAACAGAATCGGTATCATCAATACTTAAAGCACCAAATCTACCTAAGGGTTGAACAGCTGTAACGGTTACTAATTTTTTATTTTTCTTATGAAAATCTACGAGCGCTTTTATATCTACATTACCAACACCATCCCCATAAGTAAGTAAGAATGGTTCGTTATTTAAATATTTCGCTGCACGTTTGATTCGACCACCTGTCATGGAATCTATACCAGTATCCACTAAAGTGATTTTCCAAGGCTCAGCGTGCGAATTGTGTACTTCCAATTTATTTTCTGCAATGTCTATCGTTACATCGGATTGATGTAAAAAATAATTCGCAAAATACTCTTTGATTACATATCCTTTATATCCCAAGCAAATCACAAATTCATTGTAGCCATAATGAGAATAAATTTTCATGATATGCCACAAAATTGGTTTCCCTCCTATTTCAACCATGGGTTTTGGTCTTAAAGAAGTTTCTTCTGAAAGCCGAGATCCCAAACCACCTGCAAGCAATACTACTTTCATCGTTTATGTTAAGATTGATTTCATTTAAAATTTAATTGCAACAGGCAATACGTACACATAGTATGTATCTGGTCTGTATTATGCTAGAATATTGCATTTGATTCAGCCCCTCCCAACTGCAACGGACGTGTTTGAAATAAGGTTATCTTTTTTATGTCAAATACAGAAAAAGCGCCTTAGAGTACAAGCTAATAAAATGATTGCCCAGTACCATATATTCATTTTATTGAAATACGCAGCACACGTCGATAGTTCCTGTAAAATATGTAAAAAAATCCAAATTTAATAGAAAAACAGGGTTTCAATCCCGTATGGCAGGAATAATGATGAATGATGTCGTTTCCTTAAGATAAGAGGATAATGCATTCATGTATTTAATTTTAACAAAGGTCAGACCATTTTTTCAGTTGTTCTGACCACTGCGAAAATGGATAATCAGCGCTCAAAATTTTCTTAACTAAACGACATTGAATTTGCAATCTCGAACTTTTCTGGCGCCAGTCTCGACTTTCCTACACGCTACTATTTCCAATAGCATAACATCCAATAAAATAGCACCATCAAACAGCAAGCGGACTGGTGTCTATTAATTTTGTAGTCTTTGACTACGTTTTTTAACTAAAAACAGTGGTCGGTTGTCAGATTTTAAATGAATTAAATTTGACATATTAAAAAAAACGTTTTAAAAATCATTTCTAATCATTAAAATCAAAAGAATCATAGTTCAGACAATAGAAATTTGGCTGTTCGTGATTCATAATTTATAATTCATAATTATCTAACATTTTCCTCGCCCAAATCTCTGGTGAAAATTCCTGTATGATTTCTTTTGAACGGATTCCGAATTGATGAAGCTTTGTATCTGTTAACGTATTTAATTGATTCAGCTTTTCTGTAAGTTCAGATTCGTTATATGGATCAAAGGAGAATCCATTTTGATTTTCAACCAATAAATCTGGAATGCAACCGCAGGTGTTAGAAAGTAGGATCGGCAAGCCTGCTACCATGGCTTCGTTTACAACCAATCCCCATGGCTCGAACGTACTTGGCAATATAAAAGCTGTTGCTTGGGCATACAATTGCGGAAGTTCGTGATAGGTAAGCCACCCGGTTAAAATAACTTTTTTATCCAGTGCATGTTGATCGATGTACGTTTGTAAGGATGTGCGCAAAGGTCCATCCCCAACCAATCGCAAAATATAGTTTTCTGACAATACAGATTTTTCAAAAGCCTGTATTAAGGTCAATAGATTTTTTTCATCACTGTAACGTGCTACACACAAAAGTTCTTTTGGACTATTCTTCTTCGTATCCAACGCCTTTTCAAAATGCGCATTGTCTACCACGCTATATCCTGAAATGATATTGGCTGGTTTTATGTGATAGTTTTTTGTGAAGTGTTGGTACGCACGTTTGCCAGAAACAAAAAACGTGTCGCCAAGTGTTTTTAATAAAATGGATTTCAAAAAGTCTTTTGCCTTACCTCTGCTATACCAAGATTCTGAAAAAATGAGCGTAGAAATACCTGTTAATTTTGCATATGCTAAAAACAGATGGTACTCTGTTCTGCCATAAGGCATGGCAACAAAATCAATATTATGTTCTTTGAGTATTTTTCTAAATATCTTAAAACGATGCAATATATCTGGTTGCTCCGCAGGCTTTGTAGACAATACGGTATGACTTGAGTTTGCGATGCTATCCCATTTATATAATGCATCGGTACCAGCTAAATCTGCAGTATATACGGTTGCGCCAGTCTGCTTTTCTAACGCTTTTACGCGAGAGAGATGATAGTCACCAATGCGATCCCAAATGAGTAAGATGTTTTTATTCATAATTTTATGTAGGAAATAGTGGTCAGTGGTAAAAAAGTGGTCAGTGGAATGAATTATAAGTTATGAATTATAAATTATGAATGGAGTGATTATTGTTCGTATTTCCGCCAACAATACTTCGTTCTGTGAGTCACAGAACGAGGATGAGAAAGAAAATATCGCAATGATCGATTGTGGGTTATTTATTGTTTTTCAAATGTAGTTAAAGACAACAACAAGAAGCCACGAGTCACGCTTCGCTATAGATTCGCGCCAGAAATAACCAGAAACATTCCGCATTAATAAATAGTAGCGTAAACCAGTTGTTGGTAAACTGCGTGAATAGTTGTTCGCTATTTTTAAATTTATGCGGGCCGAAACACCAACAACGGCGTAAAGAGATTTGCAGGTTGTTGGCCGCTGGCACAACAACGGGTAGATTTGCGAAAACATTTGAATTATTCTACTGACCAATATTTTTTACTTTACACTTTTTACTTTTTACTTTACACTTTACACTTTTTACTGACCACTGATCACTGACAACTGTCCACTTATTTTCACTTTTTTCCTGTCCACTAATTTTTAATTTCTATTACTTCAATCAGCCTTTTCGTAAAGTTTTCCAGACTAAAGTGCTGCACGCGTTCTAAACATCGCGTGCTATATGATTCCAGTACTGTAGGTTCTGTAAGTATGCGTTGCAGTATTAAAGACAATGTTGCAGCATCTATGTGTTCCATTATCCATCCGTTGCGTTCTTGTTCTACCACTTCGCCGCAACAGGTGGTTGAAATGACGGGTAGTTTCCATGCCATCGCTTCAAGTTGTGTTAAGCCAAAGCCGTCGGAGAAGGTTGGAAATAGGAATACATCTGCTTGTTGGTATTCCAAGTCTGTTTGTTCTCGAGTAACGATGCCTTTGTAATGCACATTCGGCAAATCGAATTCGGATACATCCAATTCATTTCTACCTACAAAGATAAATTCAATTGGTATGTTCTGAAGCTGTTTTGCTGCTTCCAAGACTATATGAATACCTTTTCGTAAAGATAATGTACCTAAGAACAAGCAACGTAAAGGACGCTCTTTTGTAAAACTAGTCGGATAGTGACGTTGAAATAGTAGATGTTTGGATTCTACTGAAAAGGGCAATGGAATGATAGCAATTTTAGCTGCGTCGATACCTTGTTGAATCAAACCAATTTTACTCCAGTTTGAATTTACAAAAATACGATCGGACAAAGCACATTCCTTTCTCCAATTTTCCCAATAGCTTTTTGGTGCGCATTCCCAGGTGGTATTGAATCTATTTTCTTGAAGCAATTTCGCAACGCGTTCTTCTTCTTCAAAGCCGGGATCAATTTGAAACAATACTGTTTTCATTCCCTGTTGTTTTGCAAATTCAAAACAGAGCAATGACGTATATGAGATCCCTAATACAAGATCTGCATCGGGTATATTCTTTAGTTTCTGAAGAGCTAGAATTTCGAATTTCTGATCGCGTAATAAAGTAGAAGTCCACGAATACGTATGCTTCAAACGCAGCTTTAATTCAAATACTAAAAACCGAAAACCAAACGATTGTACTTTTCTTTTTGGAATGGCTTCGTGATATCTACCTGCTAATGACTTTAGGGCTGTTTGTGGAATCTTAGTAAATAGTTTTCGCAACCAAGATTGTTTTACCCAAGTATCGGTTATGAGCACATGTAATAACCCTGCATCTTGAAGTGCACGTGGTATAAGGTAATGTGCACGGGCCCCAATGTGGATGCAGATAACGTTAGGCTTCTTGTTCATCTCGCAAACGTTTACGCACATACTTTTTGTACTGATACACAAATACAATAATGGGCCAATAACTCATTAATACAATGGCTACGTCGCCCGCCAAATCACCACTACGGAAGATTGGAATAAGGGCGGTTAATAAGATACCAATTAATAAGTAAGATAAATCAGACTCATACGCAGACAATTTTCGATACAACCAAGATAAAAAATATGCCCACAATACTGCAAAAATAGGAATGGCGAGTACACCTCCTTCTGCGTAAAAAACCCCATATATCGTTGGTGAGAAGCCAATCGTAATAATTTCTAAGCCATACTTTTCTTGATAATTCTGGAACCATCCAGCTAAGGGTTTGCTTGACCATATGCTACGTGGAATAGGCCTAAAGATTATATTCAAATGTTCGATTCCGTAGGTATGATCCAAATACTTGGGATATACTTGGTACATCATCATAAAGCCATCTATAAAATTCACATCATCGGATTCTTGAAGACGTTCGTAACTTTCACCGTACAATTCTTCTGAACTTAATTCAGCCGCCTCTTGATAGCGCATCACCCGAGCTGCAGAAAAAATTACTAGAATACAAAACATGCCCACAACCATCAAATAAAGCTTATATACTGGCTTAACATTTCGCACTAAAAAATACCCAACGGGTATCATCCACCCTAAAAACTGAAAGCGCAACTCCGAACTATACGTGATGTAACCTATAGCCAAAAAACCAATTAGATAAAGTACCTTATCAAGAAATCTAGTTTTATTTGTATTGAGAAAGATTAAAAACATCAATAAAATAAAGGAGCTGTTTGCCAATTTTGACAGCAATCCATAACTGTCACTTATACTGGAAGAAAATACAAGTTGAAATACAGAGAAAAAAGAAAGTCCAATTAGAATGATCGTTTTTTTTGATAAAATAAAGTCTTTTAAATAATCATTTGTATCGTTCAGTCTTACCTTGATAGGCTTGTATAGAAGCATGAATGTATACATCATCACCGTTGATCCCAATAAAATAAGATGGCTAATTTCGTAGGCCATTTCCATGGTAAACTCAAAGTCAATTTGATAATTAAAATGAATAAATTGGCTATAGCCAAGTTCTAAGGATATAATTCTATATTGAACCAAAGCATTAAAGAGAGCAATAAAAATGGGAATCTCACATCCTTTTTTCAGATAGAAAATGACGGAAACAACCAAATTAATTCCTAATAATATATAAACAAAATCTTGAATCATGTGTATTTATGTCATCAAATGAAGAATTATTATCTTAAACGAACCGCTATTTATTAAAGATTTTAGATGTTATTTTCGTATAATAATATACTAAATAACGTATATACCTGAACCAAAATTGAAGCCTTTAGTTAGCATGTATTTTATCATATTCTTTTTGCTTGAGTCTGATTAAAATGTAACGTGTAAAACATGACATGTAAGTCTTACGATTTACTCCATAAGGATTTTATACCGCTGAACTGTATTTTTAAAATACTTTATCCATATAAAAGAAGAACTCCCCAACTTTTAGACAGACAAAGCTAGGGCTACCATCTGTAAAACACCTATTTTTTACCTTAGTAGTGTTTTGCACTGCATACATGGTAAGCGGAATCATATTTAAAACAACTCTCCTGGGATGCGCTTTAATAAAGTTGTTATAATAGGTTTCTAACGTAAGATCCGAAGATTCCTTTTGATATAAGTTCATCACAAAAGAACAAAACTCTTTTTAGACATGCAAGGCAATAAAATTTGTGTACCTAAAAAAGCTGCATAATGTCATGCCAACATATTTGTATGTATCTGCCAGAAGTTGAACATCTTCATACATCAATATATGGGAATCTAGATACAAGCAACATTGAATGCACATCCATTCAAATGCTTCAGAATTTGCATTAAAATATTTATAACCATCAACACTCGTATTTGCTTCATTTTCATATGCATATATGCTCTATATAGGGCTCATGCCTCTTCGTTTCATTAGAACCTATCAAATAGACTTAATCTTTGGGTACGAATGCTTGAGTTGGAAAAGCGCATTAAATATACAAGTACTATTCCCTGTTTGAATTAACACAACTGGTATCTTAATA
>ERZ724508.981-NODE-981-length-18353-cov-4.464969_pt1 | contig 18353 bp, 29 predicted proteins | sample MGYA00376041_ERZ724508 | MGnify/ENA primary metagenome ERZ724508 (study PRJEB28724, sample SAMN07190887) | wastewater metagenome | isolation source: effluent of sewage treatment plant in Hong Hong | place: USA: Christiansburg, Virginia | collected 2016-03-01 ...
GATGGTTTCAGTCACTTTGTCTGTCGCGATGATGCCTGGAATGTCGATAATCACAAAGTTGAAGGCGTTCGCCCAGCGTATGGTTGCGATGATGGGCTTGTTGACGATTTCCTCCACTGAGAAGTTCATATCCTTCAGCTTCTGTTGGAACTCGGTTCGATCAGCACACTTTTTGACCTAACCTCCAACGCTGTCTTGCAATTCGTAGGCAGGTTTCCGATACGCTGGATCTTTCACGATGTAAATTTCAGTTGGTCTTCGAGTTACTGTGCCGCTTCCTCTTGGCAGGCATTCCAGACCAACCATCATCTCCACCAAAGAACTCTTTCCGGAAGACTGGATCCCTGTAATACAGAGCCTCGGCAGAGTCTTTCGAATCTCTTCATCGAGGTGCAACCTGTTCAGCTCGGCAAGCATCTCGCTGATGGGTCCCCATTTCTTTTGTAGAACAGGATCAAAGACGTCGTTTGCGGAGCCTTCAACAGCCTCATTTTCGTTGTCACTGTCGTCTTCTTTTCGTAGGTTTCTGCCTGACATTAATGATTATTGTTGGGTCGTTGCTCCCCAGCACTTAATCTCAAAATACTATCTCAGCGATAAAAGCTAAAAATAACGACCAAAGAAAGAGGAAACAAGCAATCATATCTGGCATCTCGCCAGGTAGGAGGAGAGCTAGAATTTTCTCCTGGTATTTCCCTTCGCGTTTCCCGAAGTGTTTTCCTCGAGAATGTCATTGTGATGCTAAACACTTAATTTGGATAGTTATGCATCGATTCTGACAAGCAATTACTGAGATGTTGTCCGATAAGCTTTGAATTCAGCATCGGCAGTTCACGGGTTTTCATATTTATAAAGGTCACACCGTGAAGTTGCATGCGTAGCAATCATTGTGTACTGCACCCCGAAGAAATTCAAAATCTGGTCTGTACGTATGAGACCTGTGAGCACAAACTTATCTGCGAGGAGTGTGCGAAGGTACATTTCGATATTCACGATGAGGAGTACATCTATCCCTTCGATAAGCTGCTGGAGATGCACAAGAACAACAGGTTCACCGAGCTTAAAAAGGAACTCCTTGCCTAAAAGGAGACTCTGGAAAGGGCCCTTCGAGATAAATTGGATAGCACAGGGCCATCCGGTCGTCTCGAAACAAAAGTCAAGTAATGTGAGGAACGCATTGGTGAGTCAATCCAAGACTACATCAGAAATAGCGCACGTGAAGTAAAAAATGTCATCCAACAGTACGAAGGCAACCTTTTCAAAAGCGACTTGAAAGAGCCTGAGAAGATGATAAAGAAAATCGTAAAGGAACTCACCACTTAAGTCACCCTCGTCGATGAGTGTCGAAGAGACACCCGCATGAAGCTGCGATCGCTGCATGAGTGGGTAGAACGAGGTCTCGACGAAATCGAGCTGTTTAACTACGAGATCGACATCATCGTCGACACCATCGAACGCAGGAAGGAAGAGATCCTCAAGAAGTTCCAGGATAACTTTAATGTCGATGAGACCGGACAGCCAGTTCATCTGAACGTGACTGTTAACCAAATCACGCTGGATCGCAACGACTCCTTCGAAGCGAAGTACACCAAGATGAAGCGGGTAGGCTGGGAAAATCAGCGTCTCAGCGTGGAGATTGACAAGCTAAACAAGCGTATGATTGCAAAGGACCGCAAAGTAGACCACTACGAAAAGGAAGTGCACGACCTGATGACTCGAATCAAATCGTTGCAATTCGAGCTTGACAAGCAGACCAAGAAGTACGTTCAACTGGAGCGCAGCCGGGAGATCGAAAAGATGCGCCAGCAGGAGATCCAGAAAGACGAGCGAAAGCAGCTGCAGGACTTGCTCTTACACAAGGGGGTAGATATGATGGGAGAGGTGCGCTAGATCAACCTCAAGAATAAAGGAATAATTCCAGAGTAGCTTCGGCTTATCTCTAAGAACTTTCCCGACATTATTCTGTTGGACCTCAGCGAGAACAAAATGAGCGAAACCGACCTTGAAGCGGTGTTCGTGTTCCAACGATTGACCACTCTCAAGCTAAACTACTCGAAGCTATCTAAGGCATTCGTATTACGCATTCCATCGTAACTTCCAAAGCTGACAACGCTGCACCTGGACAGCAACTCCATCGATGACGATATGCTCGTGGAACTGTGCTCTCTCAAGCTCAAGTCACTATCGTTAGTGGATAACCGCATCACAGATGTCGGTGGGCAAATGATTGCCAACCGCATCGAAACTCTCAAGTAACTCTATCTCTCCTACAACCATATCACCTTCAGAAGCGTCTAGAGCATCAGCAAGTACCTCTACTAGTTGAAGGTGCTGCATCTCGCGAAGAATGCAGTTCGTAACCGCGGAGCCGTCGAAATAGCAAAGGGCCTCAAAGAATTAGAAGAGTTGTTTCTCGGTGGCTGCGAGATTTCCAAGGAGGGCTGCCTTCCAATCGCCCGTAACAACTCCAAACTAAAGAAACTGAGCCTGGGCAAGAATGAATTGAGCACCGACTCAATTTTCTAACTGATAATGTACCTGGGCGAGCTGGAGTGGCTGGACATCAGCTTCAGCAATCTCACCGAACAGGACCTGGACCGCATACGAAAGCTTTGTGTAGCTAACGACAAGCTGTAGATCGTAACGCAGCAGAACTGACTCACCTCTTATTGTATATTATGTCGACGTCGAGTGCGGGAATCGAGCTTGCCTTCCGAGAGATTGTATCGTTCTATGATAACCTGCTCAAGTTAGTGCATAACCTGCAGGATCTGTTGAATGCCAAGGAAAAGCTCAAGCTGGACATGTTCAATGACATTGATGTCATACTCAAACGCATCGGTAACTATTTCTAGGCTTGTTAGCGTAGTCAAAACCAGCTGGTACAGACCAAGAGGTAGCTCAGTTACAAAAGCCAGGAGCTGCAGGTGTACAAGGATAGGGAGCATCATCTCATTATGAAGGTGAACGCTCTGCAGAACATCAATAACAAACTTATCGAATCGCTCGAGCAGACTCTCAAGAAGAAAATGCTATCTGATCGCCCGAAGGAAGAGTAGCCAATCAACAGCAAACCCATTGCCGGAAAAGATCTTGAGTTAAACAGTCCAGGCACCAAACCAACAGAGGCAAAGACTCTTGAACATAGCGAAGAGAATCTAGCAAGATCTACAGTGAAAGTTTACGAGTTTTTTTGGGAACGACTACGCCAGACATAAATCCATTCTGATGTCGATAAGGAAGAGAAGATGATGGAGGGGCTACTCGTAGCCATCAAGCAGCAGGCAGGGGAAGATTACGAAGTGGTGTAGAGTTGCGACAGTTTAGCCAACCGAATAAAGCAGCGCACCGAAGTGGAGCGTGAATACTCCTAACTCTTAGAGCGAGTCGAGCCTGTAAAGTAGAACTACAAAACCTTTGATTGGATTCACTTCAACGAGCAGTTTAATCTTCAGGCCGAGCTTTACGACAAAAAGGCATCGATTGAACGACTGAGATATCTCTACTGGAGCTAATGTGAGCTGTTCCTACGGGAATTGAATAGCAGTCTGGAAGGATAACTCAAGCAACGTGTACAGAATATCTTGGAGTCGAGTCAACTGCTCTCCAAGATTGTGACAAAGACTGCTGTCGACTTCTCTGCTTTCGAGGACTGCCTGCTCAGATACAGGATGTCATGCTAGCAGATGACGGCAGCTAAGGAACTTCAAAATATCAACAAGGAACAAACTTACATACCTATGCTCAAGGATACAGTGCTGCATGAAAAGTCACTCATCAACCAGCTTGCAAGAGCCTTTGAGGAAACTAATAGGCGCATCACTGACAGCAAAATTCTTTTCAAGTAGTGCTTTAACGAAATTACCAAAAGATCGAAAGACCTCGAGGAAGGACTGAAGGATAGAGAACAGCACATTAAGAACCTTGAGAAGCAGCTGGATTAGAAGAAGCAGGCCCTGGAAATGTCGATGAATGAAGGCGATACCTCTACCTATCGCAGAGCTCGCAGAAGGCGCAGTGGAAACCCCGACGATAGTGCTACTAGTCACCGCCATGTTTAGAGAAATTCTGTAATCGTAGAAGCAGATTGTGTCCTCGAAACTGAGAACAGAAGTGATTCGGAAAGCAGGCCGCCTTCCAAGAAGCCCGACTTAGAGGTTCCTTTGAGCAAACCTCCTCCAAGCCGAAAGCTAGAGCTCATACCGAATGTCGTGAACGAAAGAATATCACACCTAATAGATTCAGTGTTCTCGTTCAGAGGGCGCACCGACAAATCAACCGAATAGGATTTCCAAGGAGTAGAACGGCAAAGCGAGCCAACCAAAGGCAAAGTCATAAAAAGTCAATAAATTTCAGAGTAAGTTGCAACAGATCCCCGAAGCAGCTACCTTCGGATGGCTCAGTCTCTGGAAGCTGAAGTGAATGTAATGCGGGAGCACTAACTAATTGTTCGCGAGACGATCCGAAAGATGAGGTAGCTGCGCCCGCAAGTGAGTGAACCCGACGGGATCGTGCTTGAGTTTAAGCTTGGTGAAGAAGTAATTGGAGACATATCCAATATTGTTGTGAGTAGCTTCAGGCTCGTGAAACGTCCTGATAAGGACAGGCAATCAGTTGATATTCGCGAGTTCTTTGTAGATGATATCTCGCCAGTGCCACAAGCCGAAAATAAAAAAGCCTTTGAAGCGTACGTAGCGGACGTTGAGCATGTATTTAACCTAGATGCCAAAAGCGATATCCTAGGCGAGCTGCATAGAGGGGAGGTAAACACACCCAAAGAGGGAAACACTCCCAGAGCATCTGACGACCGATTGGACAGATTTGAAAAAGCAGGGCGTTAAACCTCAAGATTTGCTCGGCAGCAGGAAAGTGCAGTGAGCTTTGCAAACTAACCAAAGATGAGTGCCTTTAGTCGAGTGTAACCGGTATCTTACCGGCACGTTTAGGCTCAAACTGCCAGTGAGCCGATGACACCAAGGTTACCGCCAATAGATTTTGAAGTGCAGACCGATTACTTTGAGGCATTTGGGTCTGTTCCACGTCTAATGGTTGACAGTGAGTGTCAGACAACTGAGTAGTATCGAATACAGACCATTGCCGAGCACAATCGGCAGTCAAGACGAGAAGAAAGCATAAACTTTGAACTGAGCGACATGTAACCCTCTTCATCTCATATAAAGAGGGAGCATAAGGAGTATGAGTCAGCACATAATATCTCTTCAGTGAAGGTTGTTCCGTTGAGTCCTCCCAATCATCTTTCTGAACACAGCAACGAAGGCCGTTCCATAATTCAAGGATTAAACAGCCAAAAGGAAGTTGAGGGCAACCAATCTCATCCGGTTGAGCAGGGTAGCATGATGGAAGAAGCTGCACTCAAGGATCGAACTGAACCGATTCGCTAACCTCAGCCCTCACGACCGAAAGCCGTTGAACATCAAAATATTGAAGATCTATCTTAGAAGAGAAAGTAGAAGGTACTCGAGCTCCATGAAATTGAGAAATAGATGTACTGTAGAACTGAAAGAGACAATAAACCAAACCGGGAAGTAGATGACGGTAGAGTACCGAAGCTAGACTTGGGGAAGGTCGTGAGAATGCCACCTCCTAACGAGTTTCTCACCTTCAGAGATGAAAAGCGAGAGCAGGAAAATGAATAGCGTTACGCTATGCTGGAGAAAGCAGTCAGCGAAAAAGACAGCGCCTTTGGGCTGCTCAAAAAGTAATATGACTATGTTAGAGAGTGTAACGAACAGTTGAAAAGAGATATTGAAGAGTTGAGGGGCAAGGTAGTGCAGGTGGTTGCAGAAAAAGCCATAAAACCTCTATCGCTTCAATCTATCCTCGAAATTTCGTTGTCGATGCCAAGCCGAGAGCCAATTCAGGAGTCTGCTGTTGTTTCCAACGGAGATCTGCTCCTCAAGGACGAGGAGTTGAAAAGACTCAAACAGAAATTGGAGGAAGTGATGCTGCGAAGCGAGCAAAAATAAGCGGAGATAAAAGTTATCGAATTGAAGCTGGAACAATCGCGGGGACTGGAGCAGCGAGTCAAAGACCTAACAGAAGACAATGGCGACTATGCTCGGCGCATGATGGAGAACAGTTCGTACATAGCGAAACTGGAAATCGAAGTGAAAGACCTGACATTACAACTGGAGCAGCTCCAGCAGCAGATCAAGGATAGGGTCATTCGTGAGCAGTAGTGGATTCGCAAGATCCTGTAAAATGAGGAATTTATGCCACTGGACATCACAGTCAACGAAGAGTTCCTCAAGATGGTGTTCGCAATGCATGAAAAGATTCGGCATCAGGAGATAGAAATCAAGAGCATGCTCGATGAATTCGAACTGAGCACCCAAGACTCTGCCAAGGAAATGGAGGAAATGCGCAAACAACTTCTTTCAGCTATACCCGCGATCTGACCCAACTCGGTGTTGTTCTCAATGATTTTTTAAAGAAACGTGACTGTAGGGCCTCAATATTACTATTTGAAAGTTTAGCATGAATACTGATCGTGTTCCTCTGTTCGCTCGTCATTTCAGGTTTTATATGATCAGCCTTTGTCCATAGCCTATGGGGGATGGCAGGCAGCGGCATTGATTATTTTATTATGAACAAGTACGAAGTTCTCAGTACGATTGGGGAGGGAGAGTACGGTGTAGTACGCAAGGCCCGCAACAAATAGAACGATGAGCTAGGTACTCTGCAAGTTAACTGAGTCGCCATAAAGAAGTTCAAAGACGATACGGACGAGTAGAACAAGAAGGTGATTCTTCGGGAGGTCAAGGTGCTGAAGATGATGCGTCACGAAAACATCACGGAGTTCAAGGAGGCTTTCCGAAAGTAGGTACCACCGAAGAATTTCCACTGTGCTTGTCGTTACGTAATGCAGAAAGGGCAAGGTTTACCTTGTTTGCGAGTTCGTCGAACGGAACATGCTGCAGATCCTCGAGGAGGTGCGCTGTCCTGATGTACCATCTCATCTTAGTCAGCCTGAGCGTGTTCGATTCTTCATGTACCAGTTGCTGAGGGGACTCGAGTATATGCACAGTCTTGATTTGATCCACCGTGATCTCAAACCAGAGAACCTCCTCATCAATAGTGATGATACCCTCAAGATCTGTGACTTTGGCTTCACCCGCACGGTATCGAATGGTAAAATGACCGACTATGTGGCGACGAGGTGGTACCGCTCGCCGGAGTTACTACTCAGCCGAGACGATTATGATAAGTCAGTGGACATTTGGGCGGCTGGATGCATCTTTGCAGAAATGATCGACTCAGAGCCATTGTTTCCGGGTGAAAGCGAAGTGGACCAGCTCTATCTCATGCAACGTTGTCTGGGACCACTCTCTCCTGACCATCAGGAGTTCTTCTTAAAGCACCCAAGGTTCGTCGGAATTAAGTTTCCCGAAGTATTATTCATGATAAGATAGGTGAGTAACATTGAGTCTTTGGAGAAGCGCTACTTGGGAAAGCTCGACAAGGATGGACTCGACTTGCTTAAGAGAATGCTAAAGATGAACCCTCGTTAGAGAATTTCTGCTGCAGAGGCATTAAAGCGCCCTTATTTCTCAAAACTGGCAACTAATGATCGACAGCATACCCTCACACCGTCCATCACGAACCCAATCGCAACGAAGAAGAGCACAAGCTCCAACGAATATGCATTAGCATTCAACTAACTGAAGATTTCGCATGCGAGGGAAGAGAAAAGTAGGGACTAAAAGGTTGCACTCAATAATAACAAGGTAACTGGTGTGAACAAGATTAAAGGCATGATAACGGGACAAACCAGCAACGATGATACTGGGAACATGATCTACCCTGGGAAATCTAAAGTCATACCTACCCTCCAGTCCAAGGTTCCACAGGTTCCGCCTCCCTCTTTGAAGCAAGATTCACGCCAGACAGATAAACTCATCAAAAAGGAGCAGTTCCAGTATCTCCTCCAAAAGAAAGCCCGCAGTCCAGACGACCACAGAAACTACATCCCTGACTTCGAGGAGGAATAGCTGCCATAAGAAACACCAAACTTAAAATCTCGATAAAACCACCGCAAGAAGAAATATTATGAGGATGAGGAGCCAGAGGAAGCTGCAAAGACGCCAACCCTAACCAAGATGCTGAAAAAGAAGCTTTCGAAATACAATGGCGTGGGTCAATAGGAACAACCCAGACGTAATGACCATCTGAGCCCCCTTCCAGACGACGACCTCGAGCTCCTACCACTGGCAGGTGGCCATCGCGACCAGCAGTATAACATAATCTTCAACAACAACACGTTCAACTACAACTACCGGAAGTGATCGAACTTTTCCGCAGCAGCTCTATTATAGAACATTATGGATTCGTTGAGGGTAGGAAGTTACGACACCCAGCAACTGTTGGACTTGACTGCCAAGAAGCTGGCAACTTAGGCGCCGTCCCTCACTACGTCCGTGGTGAGTTACTGGCGTACCTTTTTACGATGGTTGCAGGCTCAGGTCGAATACGATAGAAAGGTGCTGATCGCAGACTTAGCTGTGGTAAGCCAAGCACGCATTGAAGAGGAGAAAGTGCTCAAGGTTACGCTACTGGATAGCTTCGTGCTGCAACATGGGCTGCGCCATCGAGTAATTTCTGAAAGCAATTTAGGAAAACATTCAGGAAAGTACCCAGCCAGTCGTCACTGTGAGTTTCAGCGGTATAGCTAAGATGATGGAACGGCAGGAGGACCGAGATAAGGTCAAGGCGACCACTGCACTCACTGCTGTCTTTCGCAGCATTGCCACACTATTAAGCCAGCAGAAATCAAGCCTTGAACTTGATTTGGGTCCACTCGGGAAGCTAGCAGTCTATGGTGGTGCAGTTACCCATGAACCTTATGCTGTAATGAAGAGGAGCCTCGGTGAAGGTAGCAAGATGATGGTCTCCCAGTTGATTTCTGAAAAGGAGAATGCTCACCGTCTTCGGAAGACTGATTCATTGCCACAGCTCAAGACGCCGACCCCTAACTTGGCTGATTCTCAGTTCGACTAACTCCGGACCTTGACCAAGACCGGATTTTTCCGCGCAACCAACAAAAATTTCAATCCTGTGCTTCGAACTCCGACCCCTTTCGAGAACCCTACGAGAAGATTCAATAGATTGGATGTGCAACTAAATAGCGACATGCTGGGAGCAGGTACTGACCCACTTGCGCGCACAGTTGATTTTTCGGTGTTGGCTCACAATGCATAGAGCTTGATCAACACGAGTTTCCAACGCCCTGACAACGTTAAAATGCGCTTCCCAGCAGTCATCGATAAGTTTGCAAGAACCCTCGCAGCCCCAATTACTGCGCAAAAGTACAATATGTCAATCTGCGGGAGGATAGGCTCAAATTACAATATTCGCGCTAGGAAGCTCTACTTCGATAGTGAGAGCAAGTGCATCAAGTAGACTTACTTCCGAGAGGGTGCTTCTCGCTTCACTGCCAACCCACAGCTCCTGATGGAAACTGCCAACGACCAATAGGAACTGTAATACCTCTGTACAACCGATCCAACCAAAAGACGATAACTGGAGCCAAAGATGCTGGCAAAACGTGTCTGCTATGAACGTTACCGTGCCTACGTTGAGAAGGAGATTTCACCAGGCTGTGTTGCACCCATCCGCTAAACTTGGATCCGCTCCATCTTGGATAACATTACGACATGCTTCGCTCAACTCAATCGGCAGACTGCTGAACAACTCATCGACGAGATGCTGTCAGTCATTAATTGCGAATACTACTATTCTGGGAGGAAGGCGATTCTTGACTATGTGTTGAAGGATGTCGACGAACGTAACCGCATTGGCATCGTCAAGGTCATGCAGCCCATTGAGGAATGGGGTTGCAGCACTCGTGGATGCATCCAGCTCAGTAGTGAATCAGTCAAACTGACAGCTCGGGCTCGTGAAGAGATGACTGAAAATTTGTTCCTGTTGCCGCAGTGCATCCTCAAGATTGCAGATTAATGGCGCAAGTATCAACATCTTCTGTTTTTCAATCTCACGCGCAAGCGTAGCCAACCAGTCAACTTACTGTACTTCATCAAGAAGCAGCAGGAGAAGATCGCCGAGGTCAGAAACAGCCTTCGAAGCTAGTGGCTGAAGAACCTAACCAACTTCATCCGGGATGACCTGCAAACATTGGCGCACGACAAGAAAAAGGTGAGCATGTTCTTCCGAGCAGTCAACACTATTATGGCCAACCAACTACGGGGACTTGTCAATGACTCCCTCAGCTGCTACCTAGACTTCTTCAAGCACTTCAAGAAGGAACGGTACTACTCGCACGAAGAGGTGCTCGGAAGGTAGCGTGATCCCGAGCTCCCTACTGAGAATGTGTTCCTGACTATCAAACTCAAAGATTAAAATCAAGAAATCATATTTTCGGAGGACCTCTACCTGAAGGTTAAGGTGGAGTTGCTTGATCTAATCCGGCAGGTCATAGCAGAAACGCAAGAATTTCCACGTATTGACAACCACTTTCGAAATTAAAAGCACTTTCTGTGGGCAGTGCCTCAATAGGATAAAAGCTACCGCGATTGTCTCATCGAAACCTAGAAGATCCTCAATGACAATTTCAAGCACATTGCCGAGAGCCGCAGTATATACAGTCGCTACGCATATTTGTTAGGCAGGCAGCAAGAGGTGATCGAGTGGTGCCGCACCAAACGAGAGATCAAGGAGTACCGGCAGAAGCTACAGCAGTACTCCGAGCTCTACGAGTAGGTATTACAGCAGCTGCCTTACTTTATTCGCATGAACATGGTGCTCGTCGATTGCACAGAAATTAAGCGTAAACTGCTTGACACTGTGGCGGCTATTAAGCTATCGCTATATCAGAGCATGTATGAGCATGTAAAACGACTCAACAATGACGTCTACCGAAAGATCGATGGTATCAAGGAAGCACTGAAACCTAAAGCTGAGACCACCGCAAAACTGCTCGAACTCGAAGCCGAAATCGATCGAGTCAAGAAAAGTGAACTTTCAAATATTAAGCACGAATTTAACGAGTTGAGACTGTGGATGGGTACGCTGTACGATACTGGCAGTGCCCAGCTACTGGAGGAGAACTTCGTGTCAGTGTGTCTGACAGCCACTTGTGTGTATACTCTCGCCGAGAAGGTCGATTACGAAGAGTTGCGTATCAACCGAGAAAAGGAAGAGCTGGAGAAGTTGGTTAAGCAACAGGCGAGTGATTTCAAGATTGAAGTGGATAGGCTGGATCGAGAACTGGAGATACTCATCGAAGAATGTTCACTACGCAAGCAGTATGCCTACTACAACAAGTCCATGAAAACGTACGCAGAGAAGACCGAACTGTGTCAACGACAGATGCAACACATCAATACCCAAGAAGACAACCTTGGGTGGCCACCGACTCTGTTCCCCTAAATTGAAAAGATCGAGACAAACTTAAAGCCGAATGAAGAACTGTGGACTCTGGTTGCCCAAGTGGAGACATCCGTGAAGGAATGGAAGACCCAGTTTACGAAGAACCTGAACCCTGAGGATATTGAGCAAAGCCTGAAGAAGACACTGAGCCAACTGGCCCGCATTATTAACAGCTTTGGCAAGCGACATGCTACTCCTCTGAAGATAGCCAACTAAATCCGCACTGAGCTCCTTGAACTCCAAGAAAAGTATCTACCACTTATCCGTATCTTCGCCAACAAGGGACTAAAAGAACGTCATTGGGACGCCTTTTCGAAGCAATTCCAGATCTGCTAAAACAAGGAAACTCTGAATCTGCACAAAATAATCAGTTACAAGATGGTGGAGGAACCCGAAAAGATTGCTTTGTTGGAGGAAATAGCTGAAGCAGCTACCCAAGAGTTTGGAATTGAGCGTATGAAGAACAAGATGACGGAGGAGTGGTTCAGTGTCAGTCTCGACATCAAGGATCACAAGGATACTGGCACATATATCATCAGTGGAGCAAGTGTCGATGAAATTCAGGCACTGCTGGACGATCATCTCATTAAGACTGTCAATATGAAAAGCTCGCAGCATGCTCGCATCTTTGAGCAGTCACTAACCGAGTGGGAGGGGTGGCTCAAGTATTGCTACCAGCTGTTTGAGTGTTGGATTAAGGTGCAGGGGATGTGGCTCTATCTCGAGCCAGTATTCAGCTCAGCAGACATCATCAAGCATCTACCTGTCGAACAAAGCGAGTTCTAAACAGTTGATAACAGTTGGAAGTCGATCATGAAAAGGGTATGCGAGCAACCGAAAGTGCTGGAATTCACCAAAAACCGCAAGATGCTAGACATCTTCCAGGAGAGTGTTCAGAAACTCGAGCTTGTTCAGAAGGGACTCAACTCCTACCTTGAGGGAAAGAGGTTGAGTTTCCCGAGATTCTTCTTCCTCTCCAACGAAGAACTGTTGGAGATACTGTCTGAAACGAAAGACCCTGAGAGAGTACAGCCACATCTCAAAAAGTGCTTCGAAGGAATCCAAAAGCTCAAGATCGATGACGATAAGAAGATTCGAGGCATGTTCAGCTCAGAGGGTGAGTATGTTGCCTTTATATCAGTCGTCGACACCACAGCAGCAAGAGGTAACGTCGATGAATGGCTTCTGAAGGTCGAATCAAGCATGCTCGAAGCAGTGAGGAAGACTGTAGATGTGGCGCATGAGTAGTATAAATCAATGGGAAGGTGCGAGTGGGCGCTCAATCGGTGCGGAATGGCAGTGCTCAACCAGGACATGACTTACTGGACCATCGACGCAGAAGAAGCAATCAGCGAAGAGTTGCTTGATAAGTTTGCTGAGAAGTGCGAAGACGGCCTGCAGTAAGTTGTTCGGGTGGTTCGTCAACCGATATCTCCGTTGGACCGCTGCACACTCTAAGCACTAATTGTGCTGAACGTCCATAATCGAGACGTGATTCGATCGCTCACTGACAGCCGCATTAGCAACCTCAACGATTTCGAGTGGCAGAGTCAGCTACGGTACTACTACGATAGCTCTGATATGGGTACGTATGTGCGAATCATCAACGCTTACTGTGACTACAACTACGAGTATCTTGGAAACTCTGCTCGGCTGGTGATTACTCCACTCACAGACCGCTGTTACCGGACACTCTGTGGGGCCTTGCACCTCAATTATGGAGGCGCACCGGAGGGTCCTGCCGGTACCGGGAAAACTGAGACCGTCAAGGATCTTGCAAAGGCACTTGCTCGGCAGTGCGTAGTATTTAACTGTTCAGATGGGCTCGACTATAAGGCGATGGGCAAGTTCTTCAAAGGTATCGCATCGACTGGAGCTTGGAGTTGCTTCGACGAATTCAATCGCATCAATTTGGAGGTGCTATCAGTGGTTGCCCAACAAATCCTAACGATACAATTGGCGAGAGGCCGTGGTCTTTCTCACTTCAGCTTTGAGGAGATCGAAATCCAGCTAAAGAAGACAGCCAACTGCTTCATCACCATGAATCCTGGCTATGCAGGCCGAAGTGAACTGCCGGACAACCTCAAAGCACTGTTCAGGTCGGTAGCTATGATGGTGCCAGACTACTCCATGATTGCCGAGATCTCATTGTATTCGTTTGGTTTCAGCGATGCTCGCAATCTCGCCGGCAAGATAGTTACCACCTACAAACTGTGCTCGTAGCAACTTTCCTCACAGGACCACTACGACTACGGTATGCGAGCTGTGAAGTCGGTACTCACTGCAGCAGGCAACCTCAAACGAAGATATCCCGACCAGCAGGAAAGCATCCTCATGCTCCGTGCGATCACCGACATCAACCTCGCGAAGTTTCTGGAATTCGATATTCCGCTGTTCAAAGGAATCACCAGCGATCTCTTCCCTGGGATTAACTTGCCCGAAAACGACTATTCGCTCTTGTTGGGGTGCGTCGAACAGTAGATGAAGGTAAGAAAGCTCAAATCGGTACCCTACCTGCTGGAGAAAATCATACAGCTATACGAGATGATTCTAGTGAGGCATGGGCTGATGGTCGTCGGAAGACCCTTCTCCGGCAAAACAACTTCGATCGAGCTGTTGGCTGCTGCTCTCGGTTCGATGAGCAAGCAAGGCGACCCCGAGAAGCCAGTGGAACTAGTCACCTTAAACCCAAAATCTGTAACGATGAACCAGTTGTATGGCTGCTTCGATGAAGTCAGCCATGAGTGGTTTGATGGCGTGCTGGCAGTAAAGTTCCGCAACCTCGCCAAGTCAGAGTAAGTCTGTCGCAAATGGTTAGTCTTCGACGGTCCTATTGACGCCGTGTGGATTGAGAATATGAATACAGTGTTGGACGATAACAAAAAGCTATGCCTGAATAGTGGAGAAATCATTGCTATGAGTCGCACTATGAACTTACTGTTTGAGCCAATGGATCTCATGGCAGCCTCGCCTGCGACTGTGAGCCGATGTGGTATGATCTACATGGAACCGACTGCCATGGGCTGGGAGCATCTCTATGAGGCATGGAAGCACGGGTTACCGACTTCACTCGTTGCTGATGACCTTCAAGAAATCGACTGGATGTTCCAGACTTGTGTTCCGATGTTACTTCAATACATTGGCGCAACTGCCAAAGAAGTCTGCCAGACAGAACAGCAAAATCTCCTCAACTCAATGATGTGGACTTATCGTTCATTGCTCTAGTGCTACACGGACGAGGAAAAGTATCGTCAGCTGGATCGAAGGGTGCTCCTCAATGCTCTTGGCAGCAAATTTGTATTCTCGTTGGTGTGGTCATTGGGTGGAACCATGACCACAGAGCATCGCAAGCCATTCGATACGTATTTGAAACGAGTTCTCAATGGAGATTTTGGGGGTGACAAAAAGAAAAAACTCAATTTCCCAGATCGTGGCCAGCTCTATGATTATTGCGTCCTGACCAAGGATACTGGGGATGTGGAGTGGGTAAGGTGGTTGGACACAGTAAGCAATGCAGATGACATCCCAACAAAGTCCCTTCCTCACGAGATAATTGTCAAGACCAACGATACATTGAGGTACAGCTATCTGCTAAAGCTCAATATCCTCGCAGGCAAACCCATACTCTTTTGTGGCCCAACAGGGACTGGCAAGACAGTCTACATCAAGAACGTTCTGCTAAATGAACTCGACAAAGTAGTCTACAATACTCTCATTGAAGTTGGGTTCTCAGCCCAAACAAGTTCCACACAAACCCAAGACATTATCGATGGAAGGCTCGATCGTCGCGGCAAGAACCTTTACGGACCTAAGATTGGAAAGGCTGTGCTTTTTGTGGATGACTTGAACATGCCGGCAAAAGAAAAATACGGAGCTCAACCACCAATAGAATTGCTAAGGCAGTTTCTTGATCAAGGAGGGTGGTACGACAACAAGGACAAGGATAAACCGTTCAGAAAGATAGTTGAGGTCATGCTGGTGGCTGCGATGGGTCCACCCGGGGGAGGCCGATCAGCACTTACACCGCGTTTCATGCGACACTTACACCTCATATCACTTACACAATTCGAGGATGAGACTCTTACAAGGATTTACAGTTCAATTCTCAAATGGTACCTGTCAAGCAACGGCTTTCAGCAAGAAGTTATTCGGACCGAGCCAAAGGTCGTGGCTGCGACCCTCGATATTTACAAGGAAAGCATGAAAAGATTGCTCCCAACACCCACAAAATCCCACTATTTATTCAACCTGCGGGACTTCTCCAAGGTCATTTTAGGTGTATGCTTCGCAGATAAAGAGCGAATTGTTGGAGCAGAAGGTATTGCTCGGTTGTGGGCTCATGAAGTCTGGCGGGTCTTCGCTGACCGACTCACTAATGATGCAGACCGAAACATCATCTTCAACGCTGTTCGAGACAGCGTCAAACGGAACTACACTCTAAACTTCGACAAGGTGTTTGATTATCTTGACCTGCCTGATAAGACTGGGAAAGTGGATGGAAGAGTAGACACCCTGGAAGAATTCCGTCGGATAATATTCACAGATGTCACCAACCAGGGCAGAAAGGTCTACGATGAAGTCAGGGATTGGGAGAAGCTACAGTCAGCCGTGGAAGGTGTTCTGAAGAGCTATAACGAAGTTAACAGTGGCAAGCCGATGAACCTTGTAATGTTTTCGTTTGCGATTGAGCATCTGCTGACGATAAACCGCATTCTCAAGCAACCCGGTGGAAATGCCTTGCTGGTAGGCGTCGGTGGGTCCGGAAGACAAAGTTTGACCAGACTTGCATCCAATCTGGCAGATCAGAATCTGTTCCAAATCGAAATCAACAAGCAATATGGTCGCAACGAATGGATGGAGGATCTGAAGCTTATCTTGAAAGGTGCCGGACGTGACCAACAGACAATATTCCTGTTTACTGACTCACAGATCAAGTCAGAGTCCTTCGTGGAAGACATAAACAGTCTGCTGAATACCGGAGAAGTGCCGAACTTGTTCAACACTGATGAGAAGGCCGAAATCACAGAACTAGTCAGGCAAGATGCAAGGGCAGCTAAGGGAGATTGCGGTCCAGCTCAACTTTACAGCTTCTTCCTCGACCGTGTTCGTAAGAATTTGCATATTGTGCTGTGCTTCAGCCCTATCGGAGATGCATTTCGCCAGCGCGTTCGTATGTTCCCATCGCTTGTTAACTGCTGCACGATCGACTGGTATCAGGAATGGCCAAAGGACGCATTGATGTCAGTCGCCAGTACCTTTATGAAGAACATCGAAATGGAGCCAGCAGTACGATAGGCCTGCGTAGAGATGGTTGAATACTTCCACGAAAGCACTATTAGCTGGGCACAGAAGTTTGAGTAAAATCTGAAAAGGAAGTACTACGTAACACCCACCTCCTACATCGAACTCATCAGAACCTTCCAGACTCTCCTGACAGACAAGCGAAAAGTCGTGAAGGATCTCATTTCCAAGTATGAAAACGGTTTTGAGAAGATCGTGAGCACTGAGGACGCAGTTGGGAAGATGCAGTAGAACCTGATTAAGTTGCAGCCTGAACTGAAGAAGGCAGCCGAGCAAACCGAAATCAAGATGAAGGAGGTTGCTGAAAAGAAAGCGGAGGCTGATGTGCTCAGAGAGGCAATTTCAGGCTAAGAAAAGATTGTCACGGAAGCGGTCAATGCTGCCAACTCAATCAAAGAGGACTGCAACAGGTAGCTCTAGCTAGCACTACCTGACTTGCGAGCGGCTGAAGACGCTGTTAAGTGCATCAACAAAAGCGAAATCGATACTGTCAAAAAGTTCACAAACCCCAGTCCAGTGATCAAGCTTGTGCTCAAGGGGCTGGTTTTGATTCTGGATCCGAGCCCCAAAGAAACGATGAAGGACGAGAAGACTATGAAGAATGTTACCAATTGGTGGGCAGCGAGTGTTCGCATCCTAGGTGACAACCTTGTCAAAAAGCTGGAAGAATTCAAGATCGATTTGGTGGAGGAGAAGACAGTCACTGGTCTCGGTAAATTCCTCAACGATCCCGAAAATTCCAAGGACTTAGATACAGAGACCGTTGCTAATGCCTCCCAGTTGATGGTTGCCATCCTAAATTGGATCAAGGGAACTTACAAATACTACTTCGTAAATCGGCGAGTCAAACCGATGAAGGAAGCACTAGCGAAGGCTGAAAAAGAAGCAGATGAACTCTAAGCTAAACTCTCCACGAAGCGCGCTGAACTGAAGAAGGCGGTGGATACTGTCGATGAGCTCAACAGGGACTACCAATCCACCTGCGCTAACAAGAATCGCCTGGAAGCAGAGTATGCAGATTGTAAAAAGAAGCTGATGATTGCAAAGCAGCTCATTAGTAATCTCGGTGGCGAGAAGGGAAGGTGGGATGAACTTGCGAAGAAACTGGCCGTGTTCTACACCAATCTCAGCGGGGACGTACTCATAAGTGCAGGTATGATTGCCTATCTTGGTGCTTTTACGAGTGCCTATCGCAACGAAATCAGTGCTGAGTGGGTTGCGAAATGTCTCCATCACAAAATTCCTTCGTCCGAGTCATTTAGCCTTCAGCGAGTGCTGGGCAACCCGGTCAAGATCCGTAGCTGGAACATTAATGGACTGCCTAGCGATAGCTTTTCAGTCGAGAATGCCATCATCATTGACAATGCACGTCGCTGGCCACTCTGCATTGACCCCCAAAACCAAGCAAATAAGTGGATCAAAAAGTCTTACGCCAACAGCAACCTTTCTGTGGTGAAGTTATCTGACTCCGACTACCTCCGCACCATCGAGATCTCAATACAGTTTGGTTCAATAGTTGTCCTAGAGAATGTCGGCGAGGAGCTCGACCCAGGGCTTGAGCCAATATTATTGAAGCAAACATACGGAAAGGGCCAAACCCAATACATTAAACTATCACAAGAGATCGAATTCAACAAGAACTTCAA
>ERZ724508.982-NODE-982-length-18351-cov-15.395934_pt1 | contig 18351 bp, 17 predicted proteins | sample MGYA00376041_ERZ724508 | MGnify/ENA primary metagenome ERZ724508 (study PRJEB28724, sample SAMN07190887) | wastewater metagenome | isolation source: effluent of sewage treatment plant in Hong Hong | place: USA: Christiansburg, Virginia | collected 2016-03-01 ...
CAGATTCTCGTGAAAAGCGGGCAACCATTACCGTACGAGCTGAATATGTTATTGGCACAAAATAAAAACTTCTAAAAATCCACGTCTCTTTGAGACGTGGATTTTTACTATTCAGAGAATAAAGTACGATTTTGTATTCTGTATTTCTTCCCCTCTTGAGGGGTGCTGAAAGCGGGGTGGATATATTTTCTCTATTCGTCATTTCGAACGATAGCGAGAAATCCCTTCGAATTCAGTTTCTGTGAGAACTTCCTATCTCTCTTAGAGACGAAAAATAAAAAGAGAGAATGCGACTCCCCCTAACCCCCTCAACGAGGGGGAAGAATACCGGCTACAAGTTAAGATTCAGCTACAAAAACTCTCGATTGTCTCTTTGTGAGTGTAAGTCTTCCTATTTGTTTCGTGGTTCCACCATCAGCGGTCAATATATACCTCTCAATTTCTGCAATATTCCCACGACTCAATCACTGTTGACTTCATTGGTGCGCTTTGGAATAGAGATAGGAAATAATTGAATTTCTGAGTGCTTTGTGTTGCTCTTGAAATGATACGACACTGAAGCCTCTGTCTTCTTGAAAATAATTATCTTGAAGAAATTTCTCTACTTGGACTTCCAGATATTGATTCACCTCTTGAGCATACTCTGCAAATCCCGCCATCTTGTTATCAAGTGATGGATACTTTTCCCGAATCTGAGGAAGAATAAGATTCCGAAGCCAATTCCTTCGATACGAATCATCTCCATTCGTACTATCTTCTCTCCATTCGATCTTATATTTATAGACATAAGCAAGAATCTCATCCTGTGAAACAGAAAGAAATGGACGAAGAATACCACCTGAAAAGACTTGCATCCCAGCAAGTCCAGTAAGTGATGAACCAGAGAACCAACGCATCATAATGGTCTCAGATTGATCTGTCTGATGATGAGCAGTGACAATACAAGAGGCCTTATGAAGCTGAGCTATTTGACACAATATCTCATACCTTGCCTCTCGAGCGCGCGACTCAAGATTGCTCAGCTCAGATACATCAAGACTCAGCTTCATGCTGACAAATCTTATACCATGTGTCTGACACCAATGTCGAACGAACTCACCATCATCATAACTCTCAATACGTATCCCATGATCAACATAGACAGCAATATAGGATCATTGTATAAGAGTAGCATGTGCAATATGGAGAAGCACCATCGAATCTTTGCCACCAGAAATAGCCAACAAAAGAGGTGACTCATGGGATGAAACAATATTATACTCACCGAGAATATCGAGAAAATGTTGTTGCAATTTATGCATATCGACTTGTATTCTGAGGAATATCTGGATTCATTTTTGAATAAAGTTTATCTATCTTATCATCACTTGCGACGATATTTCGGTTTTTTGCTCGACACTTGATGCATTCATGGACGATCATCCATCATTTCTTGGAGTGAGATTCGAGTCCAATAGCTCGCATTTCTCAGCCACAATCACTTGCTCGATCACCAGGAAATTCCAGGTCGACATGAAGCGACGAGAGACAATATGGACAATGATTGCGCGCAGATCATTGCGGATGACGAGATACATTTTGACCACAGAATTGACAATCAAAAGTATCGTTGATCATGATGAACATAGGAAAAGCTGAATATACACGAGTATGGAATTGTATACAAAAACAAAGAATGTGGAAAATTTTCCACATTCTTTGTTTTTGTAATGGCATCAAATTATTCTTTTGTGATTGAGAATGTTCCACCATTTGATCGAATAGTGATTTTTTTGCTATCTGACGTGACCATTTCCTGAGACCCATTCATGGAGGCACTGTCAGAGTTAAAATTCTGACTCAATCATCCGAGCCCAGTGTTTGAAAGATCGATTTGATACAATCTATTCGTCAAATCAGCAAAATTTGATGGTAATTGTGTCAGACTTGGATTATTCCCAACTTGAAGTCGAGTGAGTCATGTCATTCATGAAATACTCTCTGGCAAAGATAGAAGATTATTTTTTCGAATATCGACCGTCTTTATCCATGTCATATCTCCGATACTATCAGGGAGTTGTTCCAGTCAAACATGAAAGATTTGAAGAGTCTGTAATGAGGTTAAACCACTCAGTGATGCTGGTAAACTCTTTAGAGTAGTTCATTGCTCTCCGAGATCGAGAGCCTGGAGAGACCGAAGCTTTCCAAAGCTATCAGGAAGAGGGTTTGGATTATCTATTCCAGCACCAAGGCTATTATTGAAGAGATTGAGATTAGTCAAGGATGTGAGCTTTCAAAAGGAGGAAGGAAGCTTTGTAATAGCATTATAAGAGAGATCTAAAGTACGAAGAGATCAAAGATCACCAAAATTCGATGGGAGATCCGTGAGAGCATTATCAGAGAGATAGAGAGTTTGTAGACTCGACATCTTGGAGAATGTATCAGGCAATCGTGAGAGAGTATTATTATGGAGATCTATCGTTGTGCGATTGAGTTTGTAGAACGAATCTGGGAGTGTCTTGAGATCATTATCATAGAGTGTAAATTCTCGGATATTAAGATTGCCAAAATTCTCTGGAAGTTGAGTGATTCGATTTCCATGAAGATAAATAGATAGATTTGATGATCCATTATAAACTCATTGCAGATAACAATCATAGTACCAACTCAAATACTCCGCTGTTATATTTCAATAAATATCATATGGGTATGGTGGGGTACAATTTTTTTGTGCAATGAGAAATCCATTTCCAAGATTTTCAAGCTTGTTATTCTCTAAATGAAGTGAAACAAGCTTTGTAATACCTGTAAAAGTCCCTGGAAGAGTAGTAAGATCATTATTTCTCAGATCAAGAGATGAGAGATTTTCAATACCACCAAAAGAATCTGGGAGTGAACTCACATGGTTATATGAGAAATCAATGGTCCTGAGCTGTTTCAAGCCATTCAATGGAACAGTTGGATTGCTCGAAAATCATAGTAAATTACTACTACCCATATTAAGAGTGGTGAGATTGGCAAGTTTACCAAAGTCAGGTGAGAGAGTTATCGGAGCACGATTACCAACAATAGTAAGAGTAGTGAGACTAATATTATCCCCAAAACCAAGTGGTAAGGATTCAAGATCATTGTATGAGAGAATCATTGAGGATACATTCAATAAACCAATAGACGATGGAAGATTCGTGAGCTTATTGATACTCAGATCCAAAGAGCCAGTGAGATGAAGATTGCCAAAATCCGGAGACAATCATGCGAGTTGATTATTTGTGAGAGTGAGTGATGTTAACTGAGAAAGTTGTCCAAAATTTTCTGGAAGCCTCATGAGTTGATTATCGTTTAACAAAAGAGTTTTCAGATTCACAAGTTTTTCAAAATCACTAGGAAGCTCTCGCAGCGATCCATAAGAAAGTTCAAGAGTAACAAGGCCAGTAAGCTGAGTAAAAGATGCAGGAAGAGTAGAGAAGGTAGGCCTATATACAGTGTTTCCTCACATTTGTAAATTATTAAGTTTTGGAAGACTGGTTATAACCTCGGGAAAAGTAGCAATGCTATTATTTCTATAGATGAGTGTATGTAGCTCCGTAAGACCAGAGAATGATGCTGGCAAGTTCCGAATTGAATTACTGTTAATATTAAGCGTTTGAAGTTTCTTCAGATTGCCAATTCCCTCAGGAAGAGTGGTCAAGCCAGCACCAGCAAAACTCAAGCTTGTCAGATTTTTAAGTTTCCAGAACGCATCAGGGATTGGCTTGTTATAACCAGCATACATCTGAGGGGTAGCGGAAGTGAGTGCACAGAGTTCTCGTGGTGAGTATACATCGTCATTTCCATAAGCACTATTATAATTGCTCGTCAAAAATGTATTTACTACCTTCACCTCTGATTCGGTCAAACCACATTCATTGTCAGATGTCTTTCCGAACCCAATTTGTAGTGGGGTGCCATCTCAGGCACTCCTGATACTCATAAGCTCATTTGGACGACCAGAGATAGAATATTGGTATCAACTATTATTGTAGAAATATCGGAGTACAGATCATGTCTGTTCAACATAAGTTGCACCAGAACTCTCAAAAAGACGAGAGAGATTTCAGAGAGGAGTACTATAAAAGGTATTGAGATAAGTAGTTCCATTCGAAGAAAGGTCAAGGTAAGTGAGATTTCTATAGCTTATGAACTCTTGTGGAAGATATTGGATGTTATTCGAAGAATAATCTATAGATTTTATTCAAGTGTTCCAAAAATCATAGCTATAGTTATAGTTACCAGGAGAATTTCATGACTGACCAATCGAATAAATATTGTTATGTGAGAAATTGACTTTCTGAAGCGATGGAAAATTACATGACCGCCAGCTACCACCACCATCGAGTGACCAAATACCGCCAGCAGTACTTGTGATTTGATTATAGGATAAATCTATGTCAGTCATTCCTGCATTCCAACATCCTACTCATTGAATACCCATAAAAGTCCACTGGTAATAAGAGTCTCTTCCAGTAATCAAATTGTGTGAGAGATTGATCTTCGTAACAGATCATGGAAGCTTCGGCAAACGAGTGAACTGATTGTACGATAGATTGAGATCGGTCACACCGCGGAGTTTTTGTATTCCAGTATCGTAGATATTTGTATTGGTGAGTGATCCACTTGAAAGATTGATAGCGCCCGTGCCAGTACACCATCCATCAGCCGTCCTTGTTTCTCATGTTAACTCTTTCAACTTTCGTATTTCAGATCGTTTCAACTCACAAGCCAAGAGTCATACCTCAATAGTAATAATATTAGGACTCTGTGTTATCTTTACAGGAGATCCATCTGGAGTCATATCCGATTCATTCGACGAACTCGTAGCATAAGATACTGACGCTTGCCAGTTACTCGCGAGACTTTTCAGCTGAGTATTTCAGGAAAGATCCAAATTCCTTAACTTATTTGAAAGTGTAGCAATCGAGTCTGGGAGAGTCTTGAGCTTGTTATTAGAGAGATTCACTGTAAAATACTGAAGAGTGGAATATGAATAGCATCAATAATAAAGATCACAGTAAGAATTATTCACATATATAGGCGTAGCAAAAAGTGTCGTGAATGTCTCGGGAAGAGAGGTGAGATTATTGCCAGCTAGATTGAGCGTGGTAAGATTTTTCAGTCCTCCTGTACTACTTGCGCCAAATGCATCTGGAAGAGTTGCAAGGTTGTTGTTAGAGAGATTAAGTGTTGTGAGTTTCATCAGTCATCCACCAGCACTCAGGCCAAATGCATCTGGAAGAGTTGCAAGGTTGTTGTTAGAGAGATCAAGTGTTGTGAGGTTCATTAGTCATCCACCAGCACTCAGGCCAAATGCATCTGGAAGTTGAGTGAGTCCACGTCATGATCAGAGCGATGATGCTTGAAGTACATTCAAGTTCTTCAATGATCCGAATGAATCTGGGAGAGTATGAATATCATGCCCTGATATATTGAGATAATAGAGGTTTTGCAAATCACCAAATGCATCCGGTAGACTCGTGATAGTACCCGTATTAGAAGCATAGAGATATGATAATTTGGACAATTGCGTAAAAGAATCTGGGAATGTCTGAAGGCGATTGTTATTCAGATCAAGTATGGTGAGAGAATTCTTGATACTACTGTCAAAAATATCTGGAAGCGATTCAAGAGGATTATTCGTGAGATAAATAGTTGAAAATCAACGTATGGATCCAAAAGAATCCGGCAAACTCTTCAGATTATTTTGTGAAAGATTTATAGTGCTAAGTTCATAGGAACTCATTTCACCAAGATGATCACCAAAATGTTCACCGAGTTGGGTAAGTTTTCCATTTTGATTTGCAGCATTGAGATTTCTAAGTTTTTTGAGATTACCGAATGTATTGGGAAAAGTGCGGAGATAGTTGTTAGCTAAATCAATGTATGCAAGATTTGGAAGATTACCAAGACTCTCTGGAAGTTCTTCAAGATTGTTATTCTGAAGGGTAAGCGTTGAGAGGCTCGGAAGTCAAGAGAATGATGCCTCGCTGATACGCGATAGTTGCCCATTTTGGGATGGTGCGATGAGCGTATAAAGCTTTGGGAGTTTGCCAAAATCATCTGGAAAACCCGTAAGACGATTATTAGTAAGATCAAGAATGAGAAGATTCGACATATCTCCTATACCTGAAGGCAGAGAACTGAGTTTATTATTCTGGAGATATAATATCTGAATATTCGTCAACTTACCAATCGATCCGGACATCGAAGCAATACGATTAGAGGAAAAATCCAGTGTTCATGAGAGATTGAGATTTCCAAAAGAATCTGGCACAGAATCAATATAATTATATGAAGCATTGAATGATCCTGAGAGAAGTGAGAGATTTCCTATATTTTGAGGAAGCTTGGCAAGTCGATTGTATGTAAGTTGAAGATTGGAGATTTTTGTGAGTTCACCAAATCACTCAGTGAGATCTTGTATACCACTACAACGTGCGTCAAAAGATTCAAGATTCACGAGATTTTTGATCGAATCAGGGAGTCTTGTGAAGGTGCCATATGGTTGACAGTAATGTGGAGCAGAACTAAGCCAATCAGCACTACCACCTGTGTAAGAATAGTACCAATAACCAGTGTTATTAGCATTGTTATTCTTGAGATCAATGCTCGTAATTTGAGTGAGTTCACCGATACTCTCAGGAAGAGTAATAAATCGGTTGTAGCTCAGATCGAGTTGTGGTTTTAACTTTTTCAATGCTCAAAAATCATCTGGAAGTGTTGTCAGAAGATTATGATGTAACGTGAGTGTTTCAAGATTGATAAGCCGACCAATACTCTGTCGTGTAGTACCAGAGAGACTCGATATACTATTTTTAGATACATTCAATGTAACAAGATTTTTGAGTCGATAAACTCCTTTTGGAAGAGCAGAAAGACCACGATCTGATATATCCAAGGTGGTTGCACTACACCATTGAAATTTATTCCAATTTCTCACCTCTCTAGAGAGACTATTAAGTAGTGCTGCTTGAGCATCATCCAGACCACAGTCACCAGGATCGCGAGGGGCCCTACAGAGGAGAACATTATTCTCACCTGTGATTCCATAGGCTACTTTATCTGGAGCACATCCGAGCGGATAAGTACTCATATTGAGTTTTGTCTTGATCTCATCAATGGTAATACATTTGAGCTTATATACACCGCCAGTCAAAGTATATCCCATAGATACTGAGTCACTCGGACACACATCGATCGTCTGACCAAATAATCCAGCAAGTGGGGCACTCATATTTGTATTAGCTGGCTGTACTACGGTCGGGGTATCGAGAGCAAATATGGAAGCATTGATGAACAAGCTCATAAGGAATCAAACGAGCAAGAAAAGAGAGCGAGAAATAGATATTGTCATACAAAAAAAATTAATCAACTTCATTACAAATTTTCTCACCCCCAGAACTGAATCCAACAAGAAAATTATTTACCTTACTAGGATCACATTCTTTACCTTTGATGCTATCACGAGTACTTCCACTCAAAACTTTATCTTTAAATTCAACAATTCATATACAGTTTTGCACAATACCAGAGCTCATGCTACCAGTATATCAAAGAGCAATTCAGGTAGAGCCGCAATTTTGAAAAAGTGAATCGAAATGCTTACTTAATATACCACCAGTTGATTCGCCAGCCGGGGGCTCTGGCCAGAGACTTGCAAGATTATCAGCAAATATCCATGTACCTGATACTCAGATTAATATAGTTACAGCGCTCAAGAGAGCAATAGGATTAAGAAGATGTTTCATAGAGTTAATTTGATTGAATTTTTACACAAACCTTCTTTCCATCCAAATCGAATCCTCTCAGGAAGAATCAATTTGTATAATCACATTTTTGAGCATTCGTCTGAGACTGAGCTTGAGCTGCAAAGAGATCACGAAGCTCATCCATAGTAATACAACTCGGTGATTTATTGCTTGGATCATAGCCGAGTGAGATACTACCAGATGCACACTCTCAGAAAAAACGATCAAAATTATCACGAAATACTCCTCCACTCTTCTCATTAGGCGGTTGAATACTAGGAAAATCTCAAGGTGTAAGCGGATAATCACTCGAAAAAGACGCAAAGGCAAGGGCTCATCCACCAATAGAGAGAGTTATTATGAGCGGAAAAATATATTTCCGAAATTTTTGTTTCATAGAAAGAATTTACTTTCCCCTATTACACCACATATTGTGTAAAAATACGAGAAAATAACGTGGACAACGAATGATTATATTTTTTTATACATTAATCTAAATTCTATGAGATAAAAATTGATAGAAGAAAAGCAGAAAATATAGCTTCACGACTCATCGCGTCTATACGATTCGCCGAATTTTCCTATGGTCCAGCGAAGTGCGTTGGTTGCACTGAGTCGGACACCCATCTTCATAGAAATGACAGAAATATAATTTTTTCATACACAACAAAAAACTAGCAAATTGCTAGCTTTAACCTCTCCACAGTCCAGAGAAAATATTATCCTTTAAAAACTCGTATTCAATTTATTTGACAAATAAATTATTATATGCAATAATACTCTTGTTCTTGCCCCAATTAGGTAAGGATTCAGGTCAGGATTGGATTATTCTGCCCTGCACCGCAAGGTGTTTACAACCCCTTCGATTTCATACGATGGGGTTTTTTCTATAGCTTTTCCTTCATCCACTCACTCTTTTTTGAGAGTGCATCTTTTGCTGCTTCTTGTTGCGCCTTTCGCTTGGATGAGGATGAACCTTGTCCAATCATCTTTCCATTTAATACAATATTCATCTCATAGATGTGATCATGGTCTGGGCCGGATTCTGCTGTGAGGATATATTCTGGAAGACAGCCAAAATGTTCTTGTGTGAGCTCTTGCAGATGTGATTTTGGATCAATATGGCGAGACTCTTCGAGGATCTGAGGCAGTGTTGAGAAAATATGTTGAGCTATAAAATCCCGAGTAACATCGATACCACCTGCAAGATAGAGACTCGCTATGAATGCTTCGAGTACGTTCGCGAGAATGTATGGATTTTCCCGACCCTTATTCTTCTCTTCACCAGCTGATACAACGATAGCACTCCCAAGCCCTATACTCGCAGCAACAAGAGCAAGGTTATTTCAGCGCACCAGAGCAGAGCGAAGATCTGTGAGATCTCCTTCATTCTTTTCTGGATAGAGGCTGTACAAGTATTCTGTTGTAATGAGCTCAAGTACTGCATCTCAGAGAAATTCAAGACGTTCATTCGAAGATACGAGAAATTCGTATTCATTGAGTGCGGAGCGATGAAAAAAAGCCTGAGCAAATAACTCACTACGATAGTGAGAGAGTTGAAGCTGTGAGAGAACATCAGATACTTGGACGAGATGATCGAGAGATGTGAATCGAGACATAAAAAAGAACCAGATTTTGGTTCATATTAAACATTTTTTTGTGATTGGCGAATGTTTTGTGTGACACTCAGAGAATCAATATCAAATGCTCGTCTCGAAGCACGATCCAGCTGCTTTTGAGTTGGCGCTAAGAAGGCATCTTCAAGACGTACAGATGCGATCTGTGCACTCTCGGCTACTAAGTCCTCACTATAGATATCTCGAGTAGTGATGGTTGTATTGAGTGCGATTGCTCGTGATGCATCGAGGTCAGCGCTGATCGAGTGAAGTACACCATTTGTGAGACGTTTGTTACTCTCATCACAGAAAGTCTTTGAAAGACCAATACCCTCATTGATACTAATGCGCGTATCAGGACGTAACTCTGGAGAGAGATACAACATCTCATAGGATGCAATATAAACCGAGAGGAGATTTGCAATAGAAATCAGAGGAAGGTCAAACTTCGGAGCAAAGTGTGCTACCAATCTCGAGAGTTCACTGCTTTTTGCACGTACCCCACTATACATTTCCAGAAAATAACTATCAGAGAGGAGGGTGATAAATCGAGGACTATGAAAAAAGGTATGCAAAAAAGCATCGAGAGATTCATCACGATTGAAGGCGGCGCTGTATAAACATTGAAAGAGTACCTCTCGGCACTCTCGACGAGTAACTTTTGACATACGGATGGAGAAGGCTATCGTGCCAAAAGGGAATACAGAGAGAAAAAAAGGGCAAAAGCCCCTTTTGCAAAAAACAAATTACGCCCGAACGGTGCGGATCTTGCTTGCTGCAGTCTTTACAGTGATGATATCACGACCCTTGTATTGGCCAGTGAGAGGAGATGCAAAGTGTGCAAGTCCTGTTGCATTACCATCTGCATCGTATTGAAGAACAATACCATTTGCGATCTTGCGAGATTTCTCAAAAAGCCATTTACCATGACGTTTGCGAGTTTGAACTTTGGATGCTTTTTTCTTTGGTGCGAATGACATATCGATTTTTTTGAAAACAATGGACAGATTATATTGAAAAAGGAGAAAATGCAAGTATCGAAGATATTTTTCCTAGATAGCGAGAAAGACAATAAGAAAATACTGGAAAAAAAAGAAATATAGATAGTATGAGACAAATATTTGAAGTATGAAAAAAATAATGACCGGCGTAAAGCCAACGGGTGAATCCATGCACCTCGGGAATTTTATGTGAGCAGTTTTTCCAGCCTATCAGGCATCAAAATGAACTGACTCAGCGATATTTATTGCTGATCTCCATGCGCTCACCAGCGTCCAGAATGGGGACACTATGAGAGAACAATCATTCGAACTTGCTGTTGAATATTTTGCCATCTATGGACTCGACACAGAAACCAAGATATTCAGACAATCAGATATCCACAATATCACCAAGCTCATGTGGATACTCACGAATGTGACACCATATTCTCTCATGCTTCGTGCTCATAGCTTCAAGGATAGTGAGGCGAAGAATGTTGACCTGAACATGTGAGTCTTCAACTACCCTATTCTCATGGCAGCTGACATTCTCGGATATGGAATTGATGCTGTCCCTGTGGGCAAAGATCAAGTGCAACACCTTGAGATGACTCGCGATATTGCACGGAGTTTTAATAAAACCTACAATTGTGATCTCTTTATCGAACCGAAAGCAATCGTAACCGAATGACTCGCAACACTCCCCGGAATTGATGGAAGAAAGATGAGCAAGAGTTATGGTAATTTTATAGGAATATTTGACGATGAAAAGACACTCAAAAAGCGAATCATGTCGATCGTGACGGATTCACTCGGCATAGACGATATCAAAAATCCCGATACCTGTAATATATTCGCACTCATCAACGTATTTGCAACACCAGATCGACGAGAGGCTATCCGAGCGAAATATCTGACACCGAATGCAGGATACGGATACGGTCACGCAAAACTCGAGCTACTCGAGATACTCACAGAATATCTCGGACCATACCGTGAAAATCGAGAAAAAATCCTTAAAAATCCAGAACTCGTCGAACAAAAACTCCAACAAGGAGCAAAGATCATGAATGAACGACTCGATGAAATTATGAAGGAAGTTATCAGATTAACAGGAATTCGATAAAATTATCCCAGAAGAAAACACAAATATGCAGTTTAGTTCAATAACACAGGATAATGTTGCGAAAGTGACCGATTTTTTTGCATACGAAATACAGAATATGTTATATCTTGGCTACAGCAAAGAGGATATTAATTGGAATATTCATGAACACCACAATATTGACAGTCTTTCGGAGGCAATCAAAGATAATGAAAACTTTTTTGAAATAGCTATGGTAGAGAATGAAATTATTGGGTATATAGAAATGAGAAAATCAAGTAACACATGAGATCAACTCAATTTCTGGTGGGTATTCGTACGGCACGATTTTCAGTGACAATGAATAGCTCAAACATTACATCAACATGCTGAAAAATTTGCCCAAGAAAAATGATATAATCAAATCTGGTCATCAAGCACTAATAAGAACATTTCATCAATCAAATTACATAAAATACTCGGGTATACCATTATTCAGAAAGACGACCTAGAAATATTCTTCGAAAAAATCCTCTCAAAATAAAACTTTATCCAGGATAAAGTTTTATTTACTAAACACACTGTATTTGAGCCCATCGAGGAGATCTGAATTATTCTGACAGAATTTGTAGAACTGACCTCGTGCATTGGAACCCTTCCCTACCTCTGCTGTAGCATAAATACAGGGTTTTGGTGAAGAAAATGGTTTCATATTGGAAGTTCCAGCAATAGAGTCAATGGATGTTAGTGTATATTGTATATCAGCACCAGTATTAGTTGATTGATTGTTAAAGAGGACAAGAAAAGGCTTGACATATATACTTCCGGAAAGAAAGTTGAATATAGTATCTGGACTATCCTTAACATATTGTTCTCAACCAATACCATCACTTCCAAGAGTTCGAAGAGTACCAGAGGAAGATGATCCAGTTATTTCTCCAGTACCAGCAAGACCAATAGTTTCAGATCCACTACTTACAAGAATATTCCATGATAGTGCTCATGTGGATGCAGTTGATGCAGATGGAACTGTAAGATTAAGTTTGAAATTCTTTGTAAATGGTTGAGTAAGCGATCCAGACCATGTTTTAAAATCCAATCCGCAAGCAGGTCAAGCAAAACTTGATCAACTTCAACTATCCGTATAGAGTGGAATAATTTCATAACCACCACCGACAATGGTGCCAGTGTAACTCGTCTCTTGTGATTTCATGGTATAACCTATCTTGAGTGATTTACTCATGATATCAATACTTCCAGAGTCACTGCGCAATGCCTTGGAAATAGTACATGCCTCATCTCGTTGAAGACTATCTTCGAATCCATGATCATGATGTTTCTTCTTGAGAAGAGCATATTCGAGTGCTCATTCCGATCCATATTGAGTAGCGATACCTGATGAGAGTGTGCGAGTAATTTTATTTTCTTCGACAAAGAGCCAGAGGAGACTTGCAGTAACCACCGTCAAAAACCCAATCAGAAGAACGACAATAATAGCAACAAATCATTTTTTGTCTTCCTGAAGAGAACGCGATCGTGATGAAAAAAGAGATGATGTCATATTAGTCGGCTTTATACATCTTCGTGCTAAATACGGTGTCGATATGGAGTTTGGTACTCTCAATCAGTTCTTGAGATAGACCACTTCCAGGCCGAGCCTCGAGCGTCATAAGGAGCCGCACCTTCGGAAGTGTCGATATACCTACATTGATACCACCACCAATCCCACCAGCGCCACCGACATTCTCCCCCATTTCTTCAAATGTGAGTGATGTAACTCGTACACGGTCAGAAACAAGTGATCTTTTGGTATTATCCGCACTAACTTTTGTAAGAATACAATTACCTGTATCTATATCTGAACAACTAGCGAATCAAGGACCCGATACATCTTTTTCTTTCAGAAAATAACCAACATCAAAAGAAGATCAGAATCATATGATCGCACCAGATTGAATAATCAGCTGTGCTCAAGTTTGATAAAGTTTTGTATGATCAGAAATCACAAATCCCTTCTCCCTGACATCCTTTGCTATCGCCTCAGTAATAGCACGAGCACTTTCTTGTACCTCACGCTGCACCTCAAGTTTACGAGAGAGAGTCATAACCTGAGCATACACCTCAAAAGCCGACAACATCATGAGACTGAAGATAGATATCGAGATCATAAGCTCGATGAGAGTAAATCAACCTCGTGAAGAAGCAACTGAAGTATGAGAACGGGATGAGAAAAGAGACATAATTAGCGTTTCCAATCGGTTATAAGCGTTGAGAGAGTGTAGGTTCTCTTCGGAATTTCTGTCGACACAATCGAAGTGATTTTGAGTGTATCGGGCATAGACGAACTCCCATCATCAGATCAAATAGTTTCAACCTTAAGAACTTTTCGAAATTTTGTAGGAGTAGTATAGATGGAACCGTCACAGTACCCATATCGAGGAGTATTCAACTCTCTACAAAGTTTATCATCAGTGGTTGTTTTCTCAACAATCTGTAACTCAGATTCTGTAGTAGCTCAAGCTCAATGAAAAACTTCTTTAAGAAGATAATTTTTTCCTGAGATTAAATACTCAGGATGCACCAAATCAATCTTACTCACATTCCACTCTCTCAACGCCACCCAATTCGTATCACGCATATTCTTAATCTCCTCAATGTCTGATCGCATCAAGTTATAGGCGATGATCTCATCCTGACTCGATACCGAGAGAAAATACGACCGTTCCAGCATCATATAAGCCCCAACGAGTCCAATACTAAAAACCGCCATCGCAATAATCAGCTCAATAAGAGTAAATCATTGAGTGGATATAAGAGAGGAACGAGTATTGGAAAAATACATAATTATCGAGGAGAAAGAGTAACGATTTTTGTCAATGTTGAATCTTCACCGAGTTGAATGAGAAGTTTTACATCATTCTTTGCATTTCAGAGGGTAGGATCAAATTTCTGGGATCCAAATCCATTTGGTGCATCAAAGAGAATATAGCCAACGGTCGTAAGTGGAATTAATGTAGTTCCAACGTGAATATCGGCAATTTTTATCCTCTGATCTACAAGCGTAATGGCAGTTTTTGTACAATCATTCGTTCATACAATAGTACATTTATAAGCATCCACTGTAGTATCACTCGGGCGGTATCGAATATAATTGACTGTTGGTGCTGAACTTCCACCGTTTGGGTTGATCTCAAGAGCAATATTTGCAGCTTCTTCCTTGCAACCTACAACTCACGAGGTGCACTTCATAATAAAACCATTACTTGCCTCACTCTTCGCCTGAGATACGAGTTGTTCGAACCGTGCAACCTGCGTACGAACTCTCTGCTTGTCACTGAAATAACTGTAAGGAGCAGCGGCAAGTGTGGCGAGAATCGCAATAATAGCAATAACAATCATCATCTCGATAAGAGTAAACCCACTTCGAGATGATGAGAGTGTGAATTGGGAACGAGAACCAGAAGAAAACATAGAAGAAGAATTACCCACCGACGCTTTGAGTGATCTGAATAATAGCAGCAAATATTGCAATCGCAAACCAAAGTACAAATACTGATGCAAAGATGATGGCAAGTGGCTCAACAAATTTTACAAGCATTTGCACCGACATATCCACCTCTCGTTTGTACTGAGTGCTGGAGCGTTCAGCAACTTTATTGATAGTGGATGTTCTCTCACCAGCAGCGACCAATTGTACAAAATCACGAGGAAATATAGTATTTTCTGGATCAGCACCCTCAATACTCTCAGCAATACGATCACCTTGCTCGACTCGCTTTGCAACATCTTCCAGGATTTCTTCACTCACCACATTTTCAGATGCCTCACCAGTGAGTCGGAGTGTGCGAACAATGGGGATACCGGAAGAAAGAAGGAGTGAAAACATTCCCGTAATTCGAACCATAAGATAGTTCCGAAGAAGTGTTCCGACAACAGGAAACCGAAGAAGAAATTGATCTCTTGCTCGAGCTCATTCATAACTCGAAAAATACACCTTGAAGAATACCACTACCGTGACTCAGAGAACCAAGAGTACCAAGAACCAACTTTGAACAAAAGTACTACAGACAATGAGCATCTTCGTCACCAGTGGCAGTGTTGCACCAGTAGACTCAAAGAGTGGCATGAGTCGTGGTACAATATAGAGCATAACACCCATAACAGCGACGATTAGTACGACAAATACCATAATCGGATAGGTCATTGCACCCTTAATTTTGTTCTTGATGTCCTGCATTTCACGAAGTTCGATAGCAAGAGAGACGAGAGATCTTTGGAGAGTTCCAGACTGTTCACCCGCTTCAATAACGGCAATTTCTCCACGATCAAATATACGAGGAAGTTTCTTGAGGGCCGTCGAGAGCGGGTCACCAGAACGAACAAACTCGGTAATCGTGAGTACTTCTTGCTTGAGACGAAGATTATCAGTCTTGTCAGAGAATGATGAAAGCGCCTCAAGAATAGTCACTCCCCCTTCTACCAAATTAGAAATATGTTCATAGAACAAAGCCTTGTCTTGGGTTTTTATTGTTGTGAGACGAAGTGCAATTGCACTCAAATCAAGGATTGCCATAGAGTATATTTATTTTGCATCGAGATAATACACTTCGAGTGCGAGGCTTAAGTCAAATGGACCAGTTCACTCAGGCATAGTGAAGCTCTTGAGAAGAATTCGACGATTTTCACCTTCAGATGCGAGCAAATTATTGATAAGCTGACGAAGATCTGTTACAGTATTCACATGAAAAGAAACATTCATATTCGCACGAGAGAGACCACTTGGGTCTTGTGCACCACGAGACATACTGATATCTTTGAGCTCTGCAGAAGTCCCAACAATCGATCGAATATTAGCGAGTAGTTCATCCTCGCGATAAGATCCAGCATAGCGGTTTATCTGCTTTTTGAAAGCTTCATCATCCTTCAAACGCTCCTGAAGAGCACTTAATTTTGCTTTTGTTGCTTTTTTTGCTGTTTGAGCTGTTTGAAGTTCGGTCTTGGCATTTTGCAATCCAATATATTGTCCAAAATAATCATACGTTACAAAGAATCCAACGAGAAGAGTTATGAGGAAGAGAAATACCCCGAGTACATCTTGGGAGGAAGCACGATATTTAGTAGTTTGATTCATATTCTTGGAAATTATCGAGTAAGAAATTCAACAGAGAATGATCGAGTTTCACTATTACCGGCAACACTTGAAATAGGTTGAAGTTTGAGAACACCAGCCGGGTTCAGTACAGCGCCAGTTCCAGAATTAGGAGCGAGAGGAGAAGTTTGTGTTCGGAAAGCAGCGATAAAAGCAATAACACGAGTGAGAGCATCACCCTCTGTAGCACCGAGATTCGTCGCAGTAATAGTGGTGGAAACCCTTCCATCATTATAATTAAATCATTTGGTAGTGACACTATACTGTGCCTCAAGTGCGGATACAAGATCCATAATTCGCACAGGATTGTTGTCTGCAATAAGAGTGTCGATCTTCTTTGCATTCTTTTCATAAATCATAGCACCTTGTACAATATGATCCTGCTGAATGGCTGCAATATCAGCATCGAGATTCTGATTATCCGTCGTTAGAGCTACAATATCTTTTTGTGAAAAAGAATTCATAAAATAGAGGCCCACACTACCAGCGAGAACAACAACAAAAAGAAGCCCGGAGAAAAAAAGTGTTCGAGAATAAGAACTATGAGCAGGCACAACTGGTGAAGCTGCTGAGCGAATAGACTCATCCAGTTTTTGTGATGGCGATACCGTCATAAAGATAAATTTGGAAATATCGGATCTATGATACGATGCTTTTTTGATAAATGCAATATTCTCATCTTGTCATCAGTTAATCACTCATTCTAAGATAAAAAAGAGGAACAAAAAAAAACATCTCGATGATATCGAGATGTTTTTTATACAGCAACTGCTGCCTTGATACTTGGGTGAGGATCATAACCCTCGAGAATAAAATCTTCATATTGAAAATCATTGATATCCGTGATTTTCCTTGCAAATTTCATCGTTGGAAAAGTTCTCATATCTCGTGAGAGTTGCTCACGGCAGGCATCAAAGTGATTATGGTATATATGAGTATCACCGATCACATGGACAAATTCTCAGTATTCGAGTCCGACAACTTCGGCAATCATCATGGTGAGCAGCGAATACGACGCAATATTGAATGGAATACCGAGAAACATATCGCCAGATCTTTGATACATGAGACAAGAGAGTTTACCATCCGTCACAAAGAACTGAAACATCATATGACACGGTGGTAGGAGCATTTGCCCCACCTGTGCAGGATTGTATGCAACAACCAGAATACGACGTGAATACGGATCACGCTTCAGAGTATCAATCACACTTTGGAGCTGATCAATTCACTCAGAGTTAAAATTCCTCCATTGATGCCCATAGACAGGACCGAGTGATCCATGCTCACGAGCAAATTCATGATCACTGCTCACTTTTTCAATAAATTCTTGTTGTGAGAGTTGTCATCCACCTCTCTGATATACAGCATATGGCCATTCATCCCAGATATGAACATTGTTCTGTACGAGCGACTCAATATTCGTCTCACCCCGTATGAACCAGAGAAGCTCATGAATAATACCACGCAGGAATACCTTCTTCGTGGTTAGAAGAGGAAATCACTCCGAAAGATCGAATCTCATTGTCTCACCGAATAACGCTCTTGTACCAGTGCCAGTACGATCCATACGATCATTCCCAGATTCCAGAATACGAGCAAGGAGCGAAAGATAAGAACTCTCAGCACTAACGATCGTATTTTTAGTAACATTATTTTCGGACATAGGTAAGAAATGAAAAGGTGCTGTGCTCTTGAGAAGATACTAAGGAATAATTCGATCGAAAATCAGTAATGAATGTATCACTGTGATAATCACCAG
>ERZ724508.986-NODE-986-length-18305-cov-5.148493_pt1 | contig 18305 bp, 6 predicted proteins | sample MGYA00376041_ERZ724508 | MGnify/ENA primary metagenome ERZ724508 (study PRJEB28724, sample SAMN07190887) | wastewater metagenome | isolation source: effluent of sewage treatment plant in Hong Hong | place: USA: Christiansburg, Virginia | collected 2016-03-01 ...
AAAACTTGGGTTTCGTTATAATCTGTACTGTTTAATGTAAATCCATTGCCAATAATTTCTCTTTTTGTGTTGAGCGTATTTAAAATATCACTAGCATTTAAAAACAATTCCCCTTTACCTTTTTGTATTTGTTTTTTTACACCCATATCAATAGAAAATCTACTATAAATTTTCCCCTGAGGAATAATATCTGGAGCTAAATAAATACTTGTAATTTGAAAATCTGTTTGTTTTGGAAAATGAAACACCGCATTCATTTTTATATTGCCAGAAGTAAATTGTTGTTTGCTTGCACTGTATGTAGATGGCACGGGATATTTATTTAAAACAGTGAAAGAATCAATTGTATTTTGATAAATATTGATATTGGTATTTAGCGAAAACACTTTAGAAAAATTAGCTTGTTTAACCAATTCAATACCTGCGTTGCTGCTATGTCCTGCATTTTGAAATACAGTATAAATCAATGTGCTTGGAGGTGCTTGTGTAGCAATTCTTGTAATGGTACCTTGTGCACTTTTGTAATAAAGAGCAGCATAAAAATATCCTTTATCTGTATTGTTTTTATAACCCAATTCATACGAGTTGGTAAACTGTGGTTGTAATGCTGGGTTTCCTACTTTAATAATTTCGGCATCATCGTATTTTGGAAAAATTCTAATGTCAACTTCATTTGGTCTATCCACTCTTCTATTATAAAAGAAAGATATTTTATTCTGCTCATTTACTTTATAAGCCAATCTAACTGTTGGAAAAGGTTGTGTATAATTGTACCCATCACTTTTATATGTGTTGTGGTTGGGGTTTACTTGATACTCTAAGTTTACATACTCTAAACGCAAACCAATTTCTGCTTCTACTTTTTTTGTTTCATACACATAGTTGCCATACAATGCTGGAATAATTTCTGAGTAAGTAGCTTCGCCACCAGCATTTATATCTAATGGAGAATTTACACCTGGCTTAAATTGCATATTGGTTGGAATATTGCGATGCCTAAATTTTATACCAGTTTCTAAGCGTCCATATTTTAAGGGCTTCACATAATCTATATTCAAATCGGCAACATGCTCGTCTGATAAAAGTTTGAAAGAATCTAAGCCAACATAAGTGGGCATTGTATTTACAAAATTATATTTTTCATCTTCTCTATGAAAAGTGTAATTGAATCCAATATTTAGTGTATGCCCCGGTTGTTTAAATTTATGTTGATAGGCTACTGACGCAACTGCTGTGGTTTTTAATTCATCTTCTACAAATTGCCACAATCTTTGCCTATTTGAAAAATCTTTATTAAAGAATGGTTCATCGCCTCTGTCAATAATTTTTTCAATTCCATACATTCCAGATATAGTCAGCATATCCTGTTGATTGATGTTCCAATCAATTCCTGCTTTTGTAGTTACAAAATGTGTATTTCTATTTCTTTTTGTTTGCTGATTAATTACAGTTCCGTCATTAAAAGTTCTTGTTACAAATTCATTTTTATTCAATGTTTCGGTGTACAACCAATCTGCTTGCAAAAAAGTATTGATCTTATTTTTTCGATAGTTTAATGATAGCGATGGATTTATTTTTGGAGTAGTTTGATACTGTGGTCGAATGGTTGATAAATTTTCTTTCTTTTGCCATAAAGCACCAACTCCTGTTGTAAAACTTATTTTTCCATTAAAGCCTTGCTGTTTATTTTTTTTATAAATAATATTGATGATTCCAGCGTTTCCATTGGCATCGTATTTTGCAGATGGGTTGTTAATAATTTCAATTCTTTCTATGGCCGATGCTGGTATATTGTCTAAACCAGTTTGGTTGCCAAAGCCGGTTAATGCTGTTTGTTTTCCATCAATTAAAATGGCTACTTTATCACTACCTCTTAATTCAACTTTACCATCTTGACTAGAAGTAATGCCAGGTAAATTTTTAATAGCTTGTAAAACAGAACCACCGCTTTGGCTAATGTTTGCAGCAATTGAGTAAGTTTTTTTCTCCATTTTGTTGCTCACATTTTCTTGCTTCGCAGTAACTACCACATCATTTAATTGTTGTGCATTTTGTTGCAATTCTATTGTGCCAATATCTAGAAATAAACTAAGTGAACCTACTAAAATTTGTTGCGATTTTATTTCGAAACCTGTGTACGAAAATTGTAAAATGTAGCTACCAGATTTTATATTACTTATTGTAAATCGGCCTTCTTCGTTGCTTACTGTACCAGTTACAAATGCACTATCTTTTTCTGTTTTCAAAACTATATTTACATAAGGCAAAATATTTTTATCTACTTTGCTTTTTACAATACCAGAAATTGTAACTACTGTATTTTGTGCTTGTAAATTGTATAAACAAAATAGTAGTAATGAAAACAATAGAATATTTTTTTTCTGCATTTTATATTTTTTTAATTAACCTTTTATTGCTTTAACAAATACTCCATTCGTGTTAAAAATTAAATCCATTCCCTTTATTTCTACTTCGTAGGTAATAGTTTCTTTAGTATCTGTAATTTTTGCAACTTCTTTTATTTTTTTGTTAGGATAATGTTTTTTTACATATTCCAAAACACCTTTTGGAAGTTGGGTAGCTTCAATTCCAATTTCTGTTTCAATGATATTGCCTTGTGCATCCATTAAAATAGAATGATTCACTTTCCTTAACTCAAAACTAGCTTCATAATTTTCGCCTTCTTTATCCCACTCCACATTTTTTGCAGTTGGATATTTTTTTTGAAATGTAGATTTTACATTGGTAGGTATACTTTTTTCTTTTTGTGCAAAAGCAAGTGTTGCAAAAAGAAAAATAACTAGTACTGATGCTAACTTTTTCATTGTGTATTTTTTTATTAATTTAAAATGATAACACAAAGCTGCAACATGATTTAGAAGAAAATTAGAATTTTAAAATGAAATTATGAATGAATGAAAATTATTTTCATACGAATAAGTTATTTTCCAATTGTTGATGTCTGCAATTTTTTTAATGATAGATAAACCCAAACCTGAGCCTTGTTCTGAAGGATTTAACTTTGAAAACCTACTAAACAAAGTATTTGTATTTAATGGTTTTACATTACCTGTATTGCTAAAAATGAACTGATTTTTTTTTGAGTATATAAAAATTTCACCAGCTTGAACATTGTGTTTTATGGCGTTTAAAAAAAGATTGCTCAGGAAGATTTCTGCTAGTATTGGATTGGATTGTATAAGTAGTTCTTCCACTAATTCAATTTTTATAGTTAGATTTTTTGCAAGTGCTTGTTCAGTGAAAAAATCTATATTTCTTTCTATTAAGTTGTTGATGGAAATAGTTTCTTTGGTATGATAAATATTGTTTTCAATTTTAGAAAGTAACAGTAAGTTTTTGTTTAAACGATTTAAACGTGCAACATTCTTATTTAATGAATTTAAAATTTCTGATTGCTCTTTGGTTATATCTGTATGTTGAATAAGTGTATCTATTTTAGCTTGAAACACAGCTAAGGGAGTTTGCAATTCGTGAGCAGCATTTTCTATAAACTCTTTTTGATTTTTATAAATAATTGTATTCTTTTCAATGAGCTTTTGAATACTCGTATTTAAGCGATTGAACTCTTCAATACTTGTTGTAACAAATTCAGGTTGTTTGGTTTTATCAATCTCAAAATTCTCTATTTGATCAAGCGTATTATAAAATGGTTTCCAAATGTTTTGAGATAATTTTTTTGTAATAAAAAATAAACCAATTAGCAAAACTGAAATAATTAATAAATAGGCTACGGCAATATTTTGTACTAAATCCTCTGTTTCTACTAAACTAATTTTATCTGAGTAAGTATAAGACTTGCCATCTATATTAATTGGAAAATTTAATTCTCTATAAGGTTCCATTTCATTGTCTAGAGAGTCGAATTGCTGAGTAGTAAAGATGATTTCTTTGCTAGTAATTTTTTCACTATCAATTTTTAGATTTCTGTTAAATCTGTTCCAAGTTAATACATCTGTTTGCTTTAAGGTTGAAGCAGAAAATACAAGGAATTCTTTTTTGTGCAACAACAAAGTATCGTCTGCCTCTCTTATATACAATTTTTGAATTGTGTAATAAAAAATGGGTGCCGATATAATTAAAATCAGAACAGAGTAAATTAAGTAAGCTTTAGAAGTTTTATGTAAAAGTTTGTTATTCATTTTTCCATTTGTAACCTAAGCCATAAACCGATTTTATATAATCGTTACTTCCGGCTTCGTGTAGTTTCTTTTTTAAGTTTTTTATATGGGCATAAACAAAGTCGTGATTGTCTAACATGTCGGCCATATCACCAGATAAATGTTCTGCAATGGCACTTTTAGACAATACCCTGTTTTCGTTTCCAATTAAATAAAGCAACAAGTCAATTTCTTTCTTTGTAATATCAATATTGTTGTTGTTTACACTTACTGTTTTTGAAAGAAGATCAATTTCAATTTCATTGAACACGAGGGTGTTATTTCCTTTAAAATTTTTTCTTCTAATTAATGCTAAAATTCTCACCAACAATTCAGATAAATGAAATGGTTTAGTTAAATAATCATCGGCACCAAGTTCAAATCCTTCAATCTTGTTTTCTAATGTTTCTTTAGCCGAAGTAATAATAATGCCTTCTGATTTATGCTGTTTTTTCAATTCTTTTAAAACGTCAAAACCGTTTCCATCGGGTAGCATTAAATCCAATAAAATACAATCGTAATTATAGATAGAAATTTTTTCAATTGCATCAACGGTATTATTCACAGATTCGCAAATAAAACCATTCTGTGTTAAGTATTGTTGAATACTTAAAGCAAGATCAGGCTCATCTTCTATGAGTAACAATTTCATGCGTCAAATTTACCATGTTAATGTTGAAGAAAAGTTGAATTTGTGAATCAAATACCATTTGTTGTTGCGATTGTATGATACATTTTGAGATCAAACAATCAATAAAAAAGCCGATACAAAAATGTATCGGCTTTTAGTTGTTCTTTAATAAAGTTATTGCTTAATAAATTGTAGACTATTTTCAGTTGTTCCGTTCAAAAATTTCACCACATAAACTCCAGCTTTTAATGCCGTAATATTTATCAAAGTTTGATTTGTATTGGCATTCACTTTTTGTGTAATGATGTTTTTGCCTAAAAGATCTGTAACCAATACAATTCCATTTTCTATTACAGTTGTATGCGTAATTGCAATTTGATTTTTTGCAGGGTTTGGAAAAATATTGATGGATGATTTTGTTTGATTGTTTAGTACAACTATTTTGCTGTAATTAAATGAGCCATCTTTTTCAACTATTTTTAAACGATAGTATATTACTTGTTTAACAGCATTCATATCAGTAAAAGAATATTTTTTTGTACCATTTATATTTGATGCTAAAACTGTTCCTACAGATATAAAATTGCTGCCATCTAAACTTCTCTCAACAATATATTTTTGTATGTTTATTTCATTAGATATTGTCCAGCTTGTTTGTACATTATTTTTTTCAGCTATTGCGGTAAACTGCTGAATGGTAACTGGTAATGCGTTATTGGCTAAACCTTTAAACATGGCATCTTTTATTTTGCCATATCTGCCAGCACTGCTACTACCACAACTGTTGTAGATTCTCACGGTTAAAGTTTCTCCTGTTTGTAGTAAAACTCCATCGGCACCATTTAAGGCAAATCTATAATTGGTTGTTGTTCCAGCGGTTTGATTGGTTAATGAAACAGGCGTTGCAAATGCTCCATTTGCAGTTCCTGCTAAAGTTAAACCATCAGCACCAACTCCTCCAGTTACATTGGTAGAATCGCTAGTTGTAAACCCTGTTTTTGAATATACAATTGCTAATTTGGTATTGGTAGATGTGTTGTAAAAAGAACTATTTAAAATAAAAGAATCAACACGAACGGTATTGCCAGTTGCTGCACCAATGGTAAATTGGGTGTAAAATGTTCTGTTTAAACTACCACCTGGGCCAAAAACTGGTGTAGCATTACCCCATCTTCCATCTCCATTATTGCTAGCACCATAAGCCATTCCATACAAAGTGCTATATGCAGGAACAGCAGTAACTGTAGTTCCATCGGATAAATACAATTTGTTGAATGTTGGCGATGATGCATTAACACCAGCATCTCTTATATTGGAACTATCTAAATTATTAATTGTAAATGGCCAATGCATTAACACATTTGAAACAGCCAACGGCGTAGCTTGTACTGTACCAGTTACGGGAAGTTTAACAGTTGCTGCACCAATACTTGTATGTACAATAGAATCTGTATAAGTACCTGCTGTAGTTGAATTTAAACGAACTGAAATATTGGTAGCTGCAATATTTCCATTTACATCTGGAGTAAGTGTTATTGGTGAACCTGTAGTATTCCAATTGGTTCCTCCATTGCTTGATATTTCATAAGATGCAGGTGCTGTAATGGTTACATTGTTGGTAAGGTTTACACCTGACACAGCATACGTTTGACTTGCTGAAGGCATGCCTACACCTTGTAAAAACGAACCCATTCCACCGTTTACAACAATTGTTGGAGTACTTGATATTTCAATAGTATCTGAACTGTGACTTGTAAAACCAGTTTTTGAAGACCAAATATAATAGTAGTATGTTGAGCCAGATGGTGGGTTTGCCTCAGCAAAATTGTAGTTGATCGCAGTATCGTTTGGTGATGTTTGTTCTGCAACTTTAGTAAAATTAATTCTGTTAGAACTTCTATAAACCTCATATTTTACATTGTCTATAGGCCAGCTAATGTTCCAAGTAAATGTAGAATTGCTTGCACCTTTTACACCCCTAAAATTTGCTGTAACCAACGGTTTGGGCGTATAAGCACAAATATCTGCAAAAGCAGCACATGGATCCCATGAACCAAAAATTGCACTCAATGTATAAGTAGCTGCTTGTGTTGCTGTTAATTGATAAGACCATGCAACACGTTGACTTACGTCTACCAATACACTGTCAAATTTTCTGCTTCTATATTCACCATAATAAATAAGACTTGTATTGGTGCTGCCATTCCACACATCCCAACCTTGAGGTTTTACAACACTACTCATGGTAGTATTAATAAATACAACTTTGGTGTTAGAAATAGGCGATGTAGTGCCATCATTTTGCCATGGACGCCCCATGACGTAAGTTGTAGTTCCTCTATTGCTTGGCATTACACAATCTCTAAACACATAACCATAGGTTTGTCCAGCAGGAGTGTTTGCTGCAGTAATATAGCTTCCACTCAAGTTGTCTAATCTTGTTTTTGGATAAACAATGCAAGAATCAAATACAGCAGCAGCAGCACCAAAAATAAAATCTACTACTCCGTCAATATAACAGTTTTTAAAATACTGCAAATTGCCGTTGCCATTGGTTAACACAGTATCTTGACCTCCAAGAAATCTACAATTTTTAAATGCACATCTTGTGGCATTTACATTAATGGCTAAGGCTTGTGGAGCATCGCCTGTGGTATTTTCAAATGTAATATTTAAAGCTGCACAGTCTGGAGCACTAATGGTTACAGTTGCACTATTGCTTGTGCCATAAGTTCCACCACCAGGCATTGGTTTTCCATTATAATCATCCCAGCTTAAGGTTACCGTGCCAACATCTTCTCCAATTAAATAAATGAATGGTTTATTAGAAGGGATGGTAATTTTTTCTCTATACTTTCCTTTCTTAATTAAAATTTTGTAAGGTGTAGTTCTGCCTGTTGGTGCAGCGTTTACTGCAGCTTGAACTGTTGTGTGATTTCCTGTTCCATCTTGTGCAACAGTTAAATCGTACTGGGCATTTGCTAAAACTGCAAAGCTTAAGAATGCAAATAATGTGAGCAAACATTTCTTCATTTTGGCAAGTTTTTAATGATTGTTATTTGATACAACAAAAAATATTTCACATAGTTATTGAATAGTAATTATTCAAGCTTAAGTTTTTATGCAAACGTTATCAATCGGTATTTAATTCAAAGCAATCAACCATAAAGCCAATAAAATTCATTAAGGTATTTTCATCAATTAAATTTAAAAAAATGTAAAAATTGCTGATTTTTTATAAAATATTCTTTTATATATTGTTGTAATATTCTGATAACGTGTAAGTTATGATGTATAAACTTTCCTTTTTTCAATTCAAAAGCAAACCTTACCTTTGCCGCCTTAACAATTTTGAAGTATTGTATCCCAAATTTTTTGTTTTGAGTTAAACTGCAGCTTGTCTTATTAGCATTAGTTGATAAGAACGTACAAGTAATGCAAACTGCCTAACCATCGGTTTGTATGCTATGGAAGCCAATAACAAATTAAAAAAGATGAAGCAACTTCAATTACATCTTAAAATTAGCACATAGTATTATGGCAATCAAAAGAGAATTCAACAAACCAAAATCAAGCTTTTCAAAAATCACCATTAGTTTGGCATCTCCAGACAGCATCTTAGAAAGAAGCTTTGGTGAAGTATTAAAGCCTGAAACCATTAACTACCGTACGTACAAACCAGAAAGAGATGGTTTGTTTTGCGAAAGAATTTTTGGACCAGTAAAAGATTATGAATGTGCTTGTGGTAAATACAAACGTATTCGTTACAAAGGCATTGTTTGTGATCGTTGTGGTGTAGAAGTTACAGAGAAAAAAGTGAGAAGAGAAAGAATGGGGCATATTAAACTGGTGGTTCCGGTGGTGCACATTTGGTACTTCAAAAGCTTACCTAATAAGATTGGTTATTTATTAGGCGTTAGTTCTAAAAAATTAGAGAGTATTGTTTATTACGAACGCTATGTAGTAATACAAGGTGGCGTAAAAGACAGTTTAGGTACTGGAGATTTATTAACGGAAGAAGAGTACTTAGATATTTTAGATAATTTACCTAAAGACAATCAGTATTTGCCTGATGAAGACCCACAAAAGTTTATTGCTAAAATGGGTGCAGAATCAATACATGATTTATTAGAAAGATTGGATTTAGATGAATTAAGTTACCAGTTGCGTAATGCAGCAGCTAACGAAACATCTCAACAACGTAAAGCTGATGCGTTAAAACGTTTAAGTGTTGTTGAAGCGTTTAGAGATTCTTCTGAAAGAATTACCAATCGTCCAGAGTGGATGATTATGCAATACATTCCTGTAATTCCACCAGAATTACGTCCATTGGTTCCTTTGGATGGAGGAAGATTTGCGTCATCTGATTTGAACGATTTATATCGTCGTGTAATCATTCGTAACAATCGTTTAAAAAGATTGATGGAAATTAAAGCTCCAGAAGTAATCTTACGTAACGAAAAACGTATGTTGCAAGAAGCCATCGATTCATTGTTCGATAACTCTCGTAAATCTAATGCTGTAAAAGCTGAAGGTGGAAGAGCATTGAAATCTTTGAGTGATGTATTGAAAGGTAAACAAGGTCGTTTCCGTCAGAACTTATTGGGTAAACGTGTGGATTATTCTGGTCGTTCTGTAATCGTTGTAGGACCTGAATTGAAAATGCATGAGTGTGGTTTACCAAAAGATATGGCTGCCGAATTGTTTAAGCCATTTATCATTCGTAAATTAATTGAAAGAGGTATTGTAAAAACAGTAAAATCGGCTAAGAAATTGGTTGATAAAAAAGAAGCTGTTATTTGGGATATTCTTGAAAATATATTGAAGGGACATCCAGTAATGCTGAATCGTGCCCCAACACTACACAGATTGTCTATTCAATCTTTCCAACCTAAGTTGGTAGAAGGTAAAGCCATTCAATTACATCCGTTGGTAACGGCATCTTTCAATGCCGATTTCGATGGTGACCAAATGGCTGTTCACGTTCCATTAAGTAGTGCTGCAATATTAGAAGCTCAATTGTTAATGTTGAGTTCTCACAATATATTAAACCCACAAAATGGTACTCCAATTACACTTCCTTCGCAGGATATGGTGCTTGGTTTGTACTATATGACCAAAGTAAAAAAATCTACTCCTGAAGAAACTGTAAAAGGTGAAGGAAAAGCATTTTATAGTATAGGTGAAGTAATTATTGCCTACAACGAAGGTGCTGTTGATTTGCATGCAGGAATTAAAGTAAGAACCAATGTTCGTGAGAACGGAGTTTTGGTTAAGAAGTTAATTGATACAACTGTTGGTAGAGTATTGTTTAATGAATTTGTACCAGTAGAAGTAGGATATGTAAATGCTCTTTTAACTAAGAAAAGTTTAAGAGAAATTATTGGTGATATTATTAAAATTACCAACGTTCCAAAAACGGCTAAGTTCTTAGATGAAATTAAAACTTTAGGTTTCCGTATGGCATTTAAAGGTGGTTTATCATTTAGTGTAAATGATTTGATTGTACCTGAATTGAGAAATGAATTATTGGAATCGGCTAAAGTAGAAGTTGAAGAAGTTTGGGAAAGTTACAATATGGGTTTAATTACCAACAATGAGCGTTACAATCAGGTAATTGATATTTGGGGTCGTGTGGATATGAAAATTACTGAAAGTTTAATTCATGAAATGACAATTGATAAGCAAGGGTTCAACTCTGTGTTTATGATGTTAGATTCTGGTGCTCGTGGTAGTAAAACTCAGGTAAAACAGTTGGTAGGAATTCGTGGATTGATGGCAAAACCTCGTAAGAGTGGTTCATCAGGAAGTGAGGTAATTGAAAACCCAATTCTTTCTAACTTTAAAGGTGGATTGAATGTATTGGATTACTTTATTTCTACCCATGGTGCTCGTAAAGGTTTGGCGGATACAGCCTTAAAAACTGCAGATGCTGGTTACTTAACTCGTCGTTTAGTGGATGTTGCTCAAGATGTGGTAATTGCTGAAGACGATTGTGGTACTTTACGTGGTATTGCTACAAGTGCATTAAAAGACAATGAAGATGTTATTGAGCAATTGTCAGATAGAATTGAAGGTAGAACTTCATTACATGATGTAATTAATCCACTTACAGATGAGTTAATTATTGAAGCTGGTAAAGAAATTTCTTCAGATGTTGCCAAGTTTATAGAAGAATGTGCTATTGAAACTGTAGAAATTCGTTCGGTACTTACTTGTGAGGCTAAACGTGGTGTATGTGTGAAGTGTTATGGTAAAAACTTAGCTACAGGATATATTGCTCAACGTGGCGATGCAGTTGGTATTATTGCTGCACAATCAATTGGTGAGCCAGGTACACAGTTAACATTGCGTACTTTCCACGTAGGTGGTGTTGCCGGAAGTGCAAATATTGAAAGTGGATTGGCTGCTAAGTTTGATGGTACAATTCAGTTTGATGGGTTGCGTACTGTAACTGCAATTAACAACGAAGGCAATAAAGTACAAGTTGTTATTGGACGTACAGGTGAGGTAAGAACAATGGACGTTAAAAACGATCGTTTATTAATTACCAACAACGTACCTTATGGTTCTACATTACAAGTAAAAGATGGTCAGCAAGTTAAAAAAGGCGATACTATTTGTACTTGGGATCCATTTAACAATGTAATTGTTGCAGAGCAAAATGGTACTGTTTCTTTTGATGGTTTGTTAGATGGTATTACTTACCGTGAAGAAAGTGATGATCAAACAGGACATAGAGAAAAAGTAGTTATCGATACAAAAGATAAAACCAAAATTCCTACAATTATAGTTGATGGAAAAGACAATAAACATTACAACTTACCAGTAGGAAGCCATCTTGCCATTGAAGAAGGCGATGAGGTTAAAGCTGGTCAAGTGTTGGTTAAAATTCCACGTATTTTAGGTAAATTAAGAGATATTACTGGAGGTCTTCCTCGTGTTACAGAATTGTTTGAGGCAAGAAATCCAGGGAATCCTGCAGTTGTTTGTGAAATTGATGGAGTAGTAACTTTTGGTAATGTAAAACGTGGTAACCGTGAAATTGTGGTTGAAGCAAAAGACGGAATGGTTAAGAAATATTTGGTTCCATTATCTCGTCAAATTTTGGTACAAGATGCAGATTTTGTAAAAGCAGGTGCTCCATTATCCGATGGTCAAATTGCTCCTTACGATATCTTAAACATTAAAGGACCCTTTGCAGTACAAGAATATGTTGTAAATGAAATTCAAGAGGTTTATCGTTTACAAGGTGTGCGTATCAATGACAAACACGTAGAAGTAATCGTTCGTCAGATGATGAAAAAAGTGGAAATTGTTGATGCAGGGGATACCAAATTCTTAGAAGAAGATTTAGAAGATAGATTTGACTTTATCGATGAAAACGATAGAGTTTATGATAAGAAAGTAGTAACCGATGCAGGTGAAAGCACTAAAATGAGAGCTGGACAAATTGTTACCTTACGTGAATTTAGAGAAGAGAATTCAATTTTACGTCGTAGCGATAAAAAACTAGTTGAAGTTCGTGATGCTAAACCAGCAACTGCAACTCCAGTTTTATTGGGTATAACCAAAGCATCTTTAGGTGTACAAAGCTGGATTTCTGCTGCATCTTTCCAAGAAACAACTAAAGTATTAAGTACAGCTGCTATCAATGGCAAGTTGGACAATATGATAGGCTTGAAAGAGAATGTAATTACAGGTCATTTAATTCCAGCAGGTACTGGTCAACGTGATTTTGAAAACATCATTGTAGGAAGTAAAGAAGAGTATGAAGTACTTTCTGCAACAAGAGAAGCCATGAGCTTTGATGATGATGAATAATAAATTCATGTAGAATTATACTAAAAGCAGCCATTGAACAATGGCTGCTTTTTTATTGTGAAAAATGTTGTTTTGAATTGAGATATGGATACATTAATTTGGTTTAAAATTTTACTTATGCACTTATTCAAAATAACTGTCTATTTATTTACACTACTTACCTTTTCTTATTCAAACACTTTTGCTGGGGTAATTAAGAATTATAAGAAAAGAAAAGTATATGTAGTTTCTATTGGTTTTAATGGTAATAATTGGAAACCAGAAAAAGAAATTGAAAATCTTGGCTATCCAAATTGTCCAGTTTGTATTAGCGACGTAACTGTGTTTTCTAAATACTTTTTATCATTTAATAAATCTGCGGCTGATACAACTATTAGTTATGCTTATCCAAATAGCATTTCGTTAGATAGTTTGTATGGTTTGTTTTACATGTTGGAAAAGAAAATTACTAGTAAGGATATTTTTGTATTTTATTACTCAAGCGGAAGTTGGGGGTTGGCAAATAACCCAGTATCTGGAAAACAAGAAAGCTATTATATACTCAGTAATCAACTAACCAATAAGTCCAATATTTATCAGCATTCGTTTACATTACAGGCATTAAAACAGTTAACAGATAAACTAGCAGCAAAAAACCAATTAATGGTTTTTGATACAGGCTTAGGCAATGTAATTCAAAACGATTTTACCAATAATTTTTTTTCAAACAATATTAATGAAGCCAATTTTACTCGAAAAAATAGAATAATTATTTGCCCAGAGAAATATAGTGGTGAAACTGAAGATACTAGAGATAGTTTACGGAAAGGTGATTTGGTAAGAATTCTTACAAGTATACCAACTGCATATAATATTCTCAATTTATTTTCAGATTCTGGATACCAGAATACTACAAATAAATCCAATTATAAAAATATGATGGAATATTTTTGGAAAGAACAAAAATGTTGTTTGGCAACTTTGAAAATAATTCGAGAATCAGAATCTATTAGCTATTTAACTGCTTTTCAAAATCAATTTAAAAACAACAAACGCAGTACTTTAAAACCAACAGAAGAGCAAGTAAAAACTGATAGTAGCATAAAGAGTCGAAAACTAAAAGCAATTATTATAGCAACCAATACTTACCAAGCTCCCAATACTTGGGCCAACTTAGAAACGCCCATTGATGATGCACTTTCCATTGCTTCAATTTTGCATAAGCAATATAAATATGATACAACTTTATTGTTCAATCCAACAAAAGAACAAATCTTAAGAGTATTTGACAATATTACTATTCAAGAATCAGTAAATCCATATAGTCAGTATATTGTATACTTTGCTGGGCATGGTTTATGGGTAAATAAACGAGGTGGTTATATTGTTACAAACAATTCAAAAGAAATCTCCAATATTTCAATGCCTTTGTCTGAGGAATTGGCTACTTATTTAAGTTATTCTGATTTATTCAATAGTTTGGGCTTATTGAATAAAGTTGTATTAATTACAGATGTATGTTTTGGAGGAACTTCTTTTAATTCAATTATTTCAAGAAATGCAGAGATTACTCCTGCAAATGAAACCAATGTAAAAAGAAACCCATACAAAAAAATATTGGCCAGTGGTATTAAAGAAGTAGATGATTTTGTTAGATTACATGATGGAACTGTTTCTAAACATTCTCCATTTGCACAATGCTTAATTGATATTTTGAATGATAAGAATACAACGCTTTCTTTTGAAAAATTATTTGCATTACTAAAGGAAAAACAAAAAGAACCAACACCTGTAAGTAAGGATTTTGGTGAAATTACAGAACCCAACTTATTTAATTTGTAGCTACTGAAAATTGATTTACCTCATCAAACTAATCCAGCCCGAAAGTTTATTTGTGCCATCTTTTTTATCAATCACAAAATAATAAATACCTACTGGTAAAGGCTTTCCATTTCTTGTTCCATCCCAAGGTTTATTGTAACCAATAGATTTGTAAACAATTTGCCCATTTCTATTAAATATTTCAACAGAACAAAAGCTAAATAAATTCAGTCCTTGAATTTCCCAAGTTTCGTTTACTCCATCTCCATTGGGTGAAAACGCATTGGGAATAATTAGTTTGCTTACTATTTTAACTTGAACTGTACTACTTGCTTTACAACCATTGTTATTGGTAACTGTTAATGTGTAAGTCGAATTTGCTAGAGGCTTTACAACCCAAGGATTGGCAATAGAATTGTTTGATAAATATGTAGAAGGCGACCATAAATAAGTAAATGTATTTCCACCAGAAACTGAACTAAAAAGCTGAACACTATCCGTTGGTTGTACTATTTTATCGGGCCCTGCACTAACTATTGGAGTAATACCAATACTAATTGTTGTACTAGTTGAAACACTACTACAACCTGCATTGTTTGTAGCTTTTACTGTATAATTTCCAGCTTGTGTTACCAATAATGTGTTGTTGTTTTGTCCAGTTAATTCTGTGCCATCTTTATACCATTGTAGTACCAAGGGCGATGTTGTACTTAATGTTATACTAGTTCCACCACAAATTATAAAACCATTGTTGGAAGTGATAGTTGGAATAGCAGGCAATGCTTCTACTGTAACAGTTATAGCTGTTCTATTGCTTTCACAATTACTTATTGTTTGCGATACATAATATGTTGTAACACCTACATTGCTTGTATTGGGTGTAGGTGCAGTTGTGCTACTAATAGTTGATGTTGGAGAATTGTACCACAACAAATTTGTACCAGTTGCCGACAATTGTAATGACGCTGCATTTTTACAATACTGTATTGTTGTTGTTGCAGTTGGAGGTGGAGGAACATTTGGCGTTACAGCAATATTTCTTATACCTGCATTTAAAAGACAACTTGTATTTAAATCTTTAACTATAAAGTTATAAGTACCATTACCAATATTATTAAAGGTGGGCGAAGTTTGAAACGTAGTTCCATCAATACTATACGTATAGTTTGCACCAATGGGCGATGTATAGGTAATGTTAACAGTTGTTGAAGTACAAGTGGGTTGTATTAAAATAAATGTTGGAGTGGCTGCACTACTATTTGGGTTAACTATAAATGTGTTTGTATTGATACATCCTACTCCATTTTTTACAGTTATAGTATAGTTGTTGGGTAATAAATTATTGAATGTTGTATTGGCTTGAAAATTTATACCATCAATACTATACGTATACCCTGATCCTATGGGTGACGTAATAGCAATGCTTCCATTTGGTACAGAGCAACTAGGTTGTGTAACAGTTGCAGTTGGAACAATTGGTATAGCAAGTGCAGCATTTACAATTGCATTAGATGGCAATGAAATACAGTTGTTGCTATTTTTAACTGTTACTGAATATGTATTGGTTGAAACATTGTTAAAAATACCATTTGTGTTGCTGTAATCAATACCATCAATACTATAAGAATAACCTGAACCAATAGGATTACTAACTGTAATGGTGCCTTTGTTATTTGTACAAGTTGGCTGTGTAACAACAATTGTAGGTGCAGATGAAGCACTATTGATAACAATATTTGCAATTGCTGTTGTTGGGCAACCTGCGTTTACACTATAAGTTATGGTATAAGCATTGGGTGTACTATTGGCTAAATCAATTTCTCCAGTAGTGCTATTTATAATTAAACCAGTTGTACTACTAAATGTTCCATTTATAGGTCCAACTATAGTTGGAAGTTTACTGCCAATGGCACAAAACGGACTTCCTGTATAATTAATGTTAACAGTAGGTGTTGGACTTACAGTAATGGTAAATGTTGTTGAACTACCAGTGCAACCCAAACTTGGCGTTATAAAATTACCCAATGCATGTGGCACAGAACCAACTGTAACAGTATTAATAACTGCATTGGTAATGGTATTAATAACTGAAACATTGTTTGATCCAAAATTACTTACATACGCTTTTGTAGCATCAGCTGTAAAGGAAACTCCTTGCGGATTTGTACCAACTGCAATTGTATTTGTAACAGCATTGGTGCTTGTATTAATTACAGTTACATTACTTGAGTTTTGATTGGTTACATACACTTGTAAACCATCTGGACTAACAGCAATTCCATTTGGGTTACTTCCTGTTGCAATTGTTGTTAAAACAGTATTTGTGCTTGTATTAATAACTGAAACATGGTTGCTACCAAAATTTGGAACGTACAATCTACTTCCGTCAGGGGTTATTGCTACACTTATGGGTTGTACGCCTACACCTATTACTCCCAACACTGTATTGGTTGTAGTGTTAATGATGGAAATATTGTTAGAGTTTACATTGGCTACATATACTCTAGTTCCATCAGGACTAATTGTAATTCCTTGTGGTTGTAACGAAACTGGAATGGATGTAATTACAGCATTGGTGCTTGCATTTATAACAGAAACAGAATTAGACAGTTGATTGGCTACATACACTCTTGTTCCATCAGGACTAACAACAATACCCATTGGTAAACTTCCAACAGAAATTGTATTGGTAACAATATTGGTAAATGTATTAATTACAGAAACATTGTTTGAACGATAATTACTTACGTAAACACGACTTCCGTCATTGCTTACAGAAACCCCAAAAGGGCTGCTTCCAACAATAACATTTCCAACAACATTATTTGTAGAAGTATTGATTACAGAAACTGTATTACCAGGTGATAATAAAGTGCCATAATTTGGAACATAAGCATAACCTGTAGAAACTGGAGTTGCTGTGATAGTTGCAATGCTTGGCATTGAGCCAGTATTCAATCCAATAAAAGTAGCAATATTTCCTGTGCCAGAAGCAGCCAAACCAATTGAAGTGTTGTTGTTTGTCCAATTATAAGTTGCTAAACCATTTCCAGAAAAATTAATTGCAGTAGTAGAAGTATTTACACAAATAGATTGATTGGAAACAGAATTAATTGTTGGAGATTCTGAAACCTTCACTGTAATTAATGACCTTGGGCTTTCACAACTATTTATTGTTTGACTTACATAGTAATTGGTAGTTCCAACTGTTGTTGTAGTTGGTGTAGTAGCAACTGATGTTCCAGTTCCACCAGTTGGTGTTGTGTACCAAAGCAAATTACTACCCGTTGCAACCAATGCAGTAGCACTTGCATTTTGACAATAGTTGTATAATGACGTAACTGTTGGTGCTGCATTATTTACAACATTCATACTACTAGTTTGTGCAATAGGGCAGGAGCTAGATCCTGAAACATAATTGACGGTATAAGTAATATTATAACTTCCACTTAAGCCAGCAGGGTTAAATGTATTTCCTGTTACACCAGTTCCACTCCAAGTTCCTCCAGTTGTGCCAGTAATCAACGTATTTAAATCAATCGGCGATGCGTAGGAACAAACTGCTGCCGAAGGAGCAGTCCAAGTTGCAGTTGGAATACCACCACCTGGTGTAATTGATAATGTTAAACCAGCAATAAAACTTTGTCCATTTGAATTGTATAAATTGCTAGAAGTGTACGATTGCCAATTGCTATTGTTGCTAATCTGTTCAATCCATTGTGTTTGTGTTGCTGCAGTAAATGGACCATTGTATTTATTCCAAGCAGTACCATTGGTAGGGCTCATACTAAAACAATTCATTCCAGGAAACAACATTGATTCACTCGATGATTGTGCACCTGCATTTGTTTGCCAACCATTGGTTGAAAAGC
>ERZ724508.987-NODE-987-length-18304-cov-4.558332_pt1 | contig 18304 bp, 10 predicted proteins | sample MGYA00376041_ERZ724508 | MGnify/ENA primary metagenome ERZ724508 (study PRJEB28724, sample SAMN07190887) | wastewater metagenome | isolation source: effluent of sewage treatment plant in Hong Hong | place: USA: Christiansburg, Virginia | collected 2016-03-01 ...
TTCTTTATGAGAACCTTTTTCTGCTAGTTCGCCTTTGTTAATCACAACTATTTCGTCAGCATTTACAATAGTGCTTAAGCGGTGAGCAATCACAATACTCGTTCTGTTTTTCATTAAGTTATTTAAAGCATCTTGCACCAAGCGTTCACTTTCAGTATCTAATGCACTTGTTGCTTCATCTAAAATTAAGATAGGAGGATTTTTTAAAATTGCTCTGGCAATACTAATACGTTGGCGTTGACCTCCACTTAATTTACCACCACGGTCGCCAATGTTAGTTTGGTAACCATCAGGTTGTTGTAAAATAAACTCATGGGCGTTTGCTACTTTAGCGGCTTCAATAATTTTATTTTTGTCAATACTATCTAAACCAAAAGCAATATTGTTTTCAATCGTATCATTAAATAAAATACTTTCTTGAGTCACTACGCCAATTTGTTTTCTTAAGCTTTCAATTTCTAAATCTTTTAAAGAAATACCATCAATTTTAATTTCGCCTAAATCCGTGTCATAAAAGCGCGGAATCATGTCGGCTAAAGTGGTTTTACCACTTCCGCTTTGTCCCACTAAAGCAATGGTTTTTCCTTTTGGAATAGTTAGATTGATATTCTTTAATACATAACCATCATCGCCTTTTTTGTAGGAGAACGACACGTTATTAAATTCGATGCCATTTGAGAAATGATCAATTTTAGAGGCATTAGCTTTATTAACAATAGGGTTCTCGGCTTGCAATATTTTATCAATACGTTCTTCGGAAGCTAAACCTTTTTGAATGTTATTATATGCTTGTGTAATTTGTTTGATAGGAGGTACAATTTGAGAAGCCACCGCAAAGTAACCTAAAAAGGCTTCTGGTGTTAAGTCGCTTGTTTTGTCAATCACCATTACACCTCCAATAAATAAAATAAGCATTAATACACCTAGCACTACTGTTTCGCTAATAGGCGAGGTTAAATCTGCACGGCGATATAAACCAATCGAAATTTTATTATAATCCTCATTTACTTTTTCAAATTTATTTTGTACAAACCGTTCGCCTGTAAATGCTTTTATGACTTTTAAAGCACCAAGGGTTTCTTCCATAATATTAAACAATTGTCCAAATACAACTTTCCCCTTTGCCGAACGACTCTTTAAACTTTTACTCACTAGAGCTACTGCCAATGCTGCAACAGGTAATAATAAAAATACGTAAAGAGTTAAATAAGGACTAATCATAATTAACATCGTTAATGAAATGATAATCAATAATGGCTCTCTGAAAACCAATTCCAAGGTTTGCATAATGCTCCATTCAATTTCAATTACATCGGTTGTCATACGACTCATCATATCTCCTTTTCGTTCATCGCTAAAATAGGAGAGAGGAAGTTCTAATGATTTACGCATCATTTTATTTCTTAAATCTTTTACCACACCATTACGAATAGGTGCTAAAAAATACATGGCAAAATAGCGGAACACATTTTTAAAGAAAGTTGCCACAAATACCGTAAAGCATATCCACATTAAAACGGTTGATTTACCATACACTATAATGTATTCTGCCATTTTATGATATCCAAAAGCAGAAGCATATTTTGTATTATAACCAAATTCAGGCAAAGGTTCATTAAGCATGTTTTGGTAATAAGTCATATCACTTTCAAAAATGAGCTTTAAAAAAGGAATAGCGAGGGTAATTGAAAAAACAGAAAATACCGAGAACAAAATATTAAACACAATATTTAAGGCTGTGTATTTTTTATAATCTTTAGTGTATTTGAGTACAGAAAAAAGCTTTTTCATGGACGGCTAAATTACAAATTTATTATGAATTATATGGATAGTTGTTTGGGCGTGTCGGCGCAAAGTATCCGCCAGCTGGCGGACCGTCGGGCTGGCCCGCTTCAATCTCCGCACACGCTATCGCTATGCGGAGGATTTCCGCTTGCATCCCTTACGCAAGGGTTTACAGTAACATTCGAAGTCCGAAACTCCGAACATTGAAACATATAACCGCGTGAGGGATTGTAGTGGAAAGCCCACAGCCATGAGGCACGAATGGCGAGGACTTGAAACGGAAAGCCCGGCCCGCCAGCTGGCGGGGCACGCCCAAAAACTAAATGTCTTATAAAAACAATCAATCAAAATCCCAAAAAATCTAAATATCCCTGTGAGGTTTCTTAAAATATTTAGAATGATTATATTTGTGTAAAAACCAATTATATGAACTTTAAAAAGTATTTACCACACTTAGCAGCCGTTGCTTTATTTGCCATTATTACTTTAGTACAATTTAGCCCATTATTATCTAATAAAGTATTAGAACAAGGCGATATTGTGCGTTATAAAGGGATGAGTCAGGAAATGACTGACTTTAGAAAAGCTGAACATGCGGAGGCTTTATGGACAAACTCTATGTTTGGAGGTATGCCTGCTTATCAGGTATCTACTATTTTTACAGGTAATTTATTGGGACATGTAGATAAAGTGTTTCACTTATTTTTACCACATCCTAGTGGTTACATTTTTTTATGCTTTATCGGTTTTTTTATTTTATTGTTGTGTTTAGAAATTGACCCTTGGCTTGCCATTGTGGGCGCTCTGGCCTATGGATTTTCGTCGTACTTTTTTGTGATAATCGAAGCAGGGCATAACTCCAAAGCTAATGCCATTGGTTATTTAGCGCCATTATTAGGCGGTATTATTTTGTTAATGAGAGGCAAGCATTGGCTCGGTTTTGCTGTTACGACCTTGTTTATGGCCATGGAATTAAATGCTAACCACGTTCAAATTTCGTATTATGGTTTTATGTTGTTTGGTTTAGTGTTTTTAAGTTATTTCATCATTGCTTTCAAACAAAAAACAATTAAAGCATTTTTTATTGGCGTTGGCTTATTTATAGCGGCGTCGTTAATTGGTGTATTACCAAATGCAGGTAACTTATTGGCAACTTACGAATACGGTAATTATACAACACGTGGTAAAACCGAATTAACCATGAATGCGGCTATGCAAACCAATAAAGGAAATATTACCTCTGGTTTAGATAAAGATTATGCTACACAATGGAGTTATGGAATAGGGGAGACTTTTACTTTTTTAATTCCTAATTTTAAAGGTGGTCCTTCCGATGCAATTGGAAGAGCTGATAAAGACGCTTTAAAAAATGTAGATCCTCAAATGAGAGAACAAGTAGGAGGGAGCTCTTCTTATTTTGGCGACCAACCTTTTACAAGTGGTCCCGTTTATATTGGAGCTATCGTGATGTTATTAGCATTTTTAGGTTTGTTTATTATTGATCATCCATTAAAATGGGCTTTAGTTGCTGGCACTTTGTTATCCGTAATGTTAGCTTGGGGTAAACACTTTATGGGCTTAACATCTTTTTTTATGGATTATGTGCCAGGCTACAATAAATTTAGAGCGGTGTCGATGATACTAGTTATTGCCGAACTAACCATTCCTTTATTGGCCGTATTAGCTTTAGATAAATTTATTAAAGCAACAGCAAAAAACGAAACCTTTACTTTACCATTTACTAAAATGCAATTAGACCTTAAAAAGGTATTAATTATTTCAGTAGCGGTTGTTGGAGGCTTTTGTTTAATCTCTGCGTTTTTACCTGAAATGACTAATTCATTTATTCCTGCTGGTGAAGAAACACAAATCGTAAATCAGTTAAAACAAAGCGGTGCAAACGATGCACAAATAGCACAGTTTATGCCCGATTTTTTAGCTAACATTCAAAAAGCTCGTGAGTCTATTTTTACGTCTGATGCGCGTCGCTCATTAATGTTTATTGGTTTAGCATCCATCTTTTTGTTTTTATACCTAACTAAAAAATTAAAACTGGAACTGTTTTTAGTAACACTTAGCATCTTTTTATGTGCCGATTTATGGCCAGTAGCAGGACGCTATTTAGATAATAGAAACTATGTACCAAAAGCGCAGTACGATGCGCCACCAGTAAAAACACAAGCAGACGAGCAAATATTACAAGATAAGAGTTTAGATTATCGCGTATTGAATTTATCAACTAGTACGTTTAATGATGCAGCTACCTCTTATTACCATAAATCGGTTGGTGGTTACCATGGTGCTAAGTTGAAAAAATACCAAGAGATTATTGACTTTCATTTAGACAAAGAGATTAATGGCTTTTACAATGGTTTAAATGAAGCTGCGCAAAACGATAGTTTAATGCGAATTCACATGACTAAGTTTGGCGTATTAAATATGTTGAATACAAAGTATGTCATTGTACCAGCAAAAGACCAAGTGTTTGCTATTCCAAATCCGCAAGCTAACGGCAATGCTTGGTTCGTCAAAAACATTAAAACCGTTGCTAGTGCCGATTCGGAAATTGTGGCCTTGTATGGTATCAATACTAAACGCGAAGCAGTGATTCAAGAAAAAAATAAAGCCATTGTACCAGCGGCTAATACTTATAATAACGATGGTAAAATTACTTTGCAGTCATACAAACCAAACTATTTAGTATACGAAACAGATTCTAAAGAAAAAGGCTTTGCTGTATTTTCTGAAATTTATTACCCTAAAGGCTGGAACGCTTATGTGGATGGTACTTTAATGCCACACACTTGTGTAAACTATGTATTACGTGGCATGGAATTACCAGCAGGCAAGCATAAAGTAGAATTTAAATTTGAACCACAAGTTTATAAAACAGGGAATAGCGTAGCTTTAATTGGCTCTATCTTATTATTAATTGTAGTAGGCGCAAGTTTGTTTTTTGCAAATAAAAAGAAGGAGATTGCTTTTTAATTAATTAGTTTTTACAAAATAAAAAAGCCTCTGTTAGAAATAACAGAGGCTTTTTTTATAAATGTAATTTCTCTAAAACACTTCATCAATATCATTTCTTCTTATGATATCGCTGCTTGGTGCATCATCATCATCCCACTTGGCAGATTGTATAGTTTTTGTAGTTGGTTGCGTTAAAAAGTCGGTGTTTTGTACCATGCCCGAAGACGAGTTACTAGCATAAATATCAGAACCTTCGTTATAATCCAAATCGGTAAACTTAGCAAACTGACCAATAAATTTCAACGGCACATCCACAATCGAACCGTGACGGTTTTTGGCGATAATAATTTCAGCTCTGTTTTTTGTTGGTTGGTTATTTTCATCCACTTCAATACCATAATATTCGGGACGGTAAATAAACATTACCATATCGGCATCTTGCTCAATTGCTCCCGATTCACGTAAATCACTTAACTGAGGTCGTTTACTTCCACCTGGTCTGTTTTCTACCTGACGACTTAATTGAGATAAAGCAATAATTGGTATTTCTAATTCCTTGGCTAACGATTTTAAACCACGAGAGATAGAAGAAATTTCTTGTTCACGATTCCCTTTACTATCAGGTCCGCCACTCATTAACTGCAAGTAATCGATAATGATTAAGGAAATATTTTGTTGTTCTTTTAAACGACGCGCTTTAGCACGTAATTCGAAGATGGATAGGGCAGGGGTATCATCAATGTATAAAGGTGCTACCGATAATTTTTTGATACGTTCATTTAATTGAACAAACTCATGGTTATCTAAATTTCCTTTTAAAATTTTATCTTGGTTAATTTCTGTTTCTGAAGAAATTAAACGTTTTACTAATTGTAAAGAGGACATCTCTAACGAGAAAATAGCAACTGGCTTATTAAATTCAACTGCTGCATTTTTTGCCATCGTCACAACGAATGCCGTTTTACCCATACCAGGACGAGCAGCAAGAATCAATAAATCTGATTTTTGCCATCCACCTGTAATTCTATCTAAAGCGGTAAAGCCTGATGGCACACCTGATAAACCGTCGGTTTGTTGAGCAGCCATTTCAATTTCATTAATAGCCTGAGCAATTAATGAAGTCATACCAGCGTGTTGCTTACGCACGTTAGAATCTAAAATTTCAAAAATATGTTGTGTGGTTGCATCTAATAATTCAAACACATCTGTACTGTCTTCGTATGCCGATTTAATAGTTTCGGTACTGATACGAATTAACTCTCGTTGTAAATATTTTTGTGCAACAATACGAGCATGGTATTCAATGTTTGCTGATGAAGCAATACGATTAGTTAAAGAGGAAACATAAAAAGATCCACCAACTAATTCTAATTCACCATTACGTTTTAATTCTTGTGTAACGGTTAAAATATCAACGGGTTCGGAACGATTAAATAAATTATAAATCGCTTTAAAAATTGTTCCATTTTGTTCTTTGTAAAAGCTTTCAGCCGAAAGCACGTCAATGACGGTGCTTAACGCATCTTTCTCTAAAAGCATAGCACCTAAAACCGCTTCTTCTAATTCGATGGCCTGTGGCTGTAGTTTACCAACTTCATTAGTAGTTAAAGGCGTGTATAGTTTTTTGCGGGTTTTATTTTGGTTATCGAAGTTTTGCATAATTTTAGTACGGAGGGTAAAAATGCTCAATACTTTCTAATAACGGAAGTTACGATTTTTTGAGATGATTATCAACTCTTAATAAGTATGTTGATTAGTATGTTAATAGCTTGTTATTACTTATGTAAATTGCTGTAAATCAGTATGAATTCTATTAATAAGTAAAGGCGCATTTGTATTAACTGACTTGTTAGTTATGTGAAAAAAGCGGATAACTAGTTATAAACAATGCAATAGTTAGTTAATTATGGATAATTTTTTATCATTTATTGTAATATCTTTAACCTACACTACTACTGCTAAACTTGAAAAATAATTCGCATATAGCTAAACAGGTTTTATTTGGTTTAATGTTACTACTGTTTGTAGGTAATATTAAATCGCAAGTTGGTTATGAGAAAAAATTCTTGAAATTTTTTAAAGCTCAAAGTTTAGCGGGGAAAGTCAATGCATTTGATACTCTGGATAACGACTTTAAAGAAGCCTGTTATCCTTATGTAAAAGATGAATTAGAAAAAATTAGAGAACAGGCAATAATTGATCATCAAGACGAAATTTTGAATAAGTTTATGAAGATTGAAGCGCAGATGTTTTTTGTTCGACAAAACTATTCAAAAGCTATTCCTTTGTTTACTGATTTGTTGGCTAAGCATAAAATAAAAAGCTATAAAGATAGCGCCTCCGTTTTATACTGTTTAAAAAACGCCTACATCAAATTACATTCTCTTAATAAAGCCATTGAAATTCATAAAGTGATGATGGGTTTAAAAAGACGTTATGCAGATATCGATTCATGGTTATTTCATCCTAAGTTAAGTATCATATACTACGAGATGAAAATGTATAAAGAATGTCTAAATCAACAGCTGCTTGAGTTTGACGAAATAAAAAATAGTAAGCCTATGTTGTTAGGTTATTTTAATAATAGAGGTTTATTTTGGCAAAAGTATGGAAACTTAGATAGTGCCTTAATGTGTTTTAATACAGCTAAAGAAGTATTTTATTCGTTTCACAATAATCCAAAATTATACACTATCGATGATGAATTTGTTTTAGGTTTAATTGAAGGAAATATTGGGCAAGTTTATATTGAACAAAAAGAATATAAAAAAGCAATTCCTTTATTAGAAAAAGATATTGTAAGTAGCATGAACGCAAAAGATACCTTGAATGCTGCTGTTAGTGAAATTGAATTGGCAAGATGCTATCTAAATTTAAATCAAGCCCAATTATGTAAAAAATATTTAGATAATGCAAATGCCAAATTACAGCGTATTGAAGATTATAAATCAAAATTAAATATCATCAAGCAATACGCCGTTTATTATGATAAAATCGGTGCGTATCGTCAATCTATAGATTTTTACAATAGATATATTAATTTTAAAGATAGTATAGATTACAAAGAAAATTTAAAAGAATTAATATCTTCTCAGGTGGCCAGTCAGGTTGCTGAAAAAGAAAACTTGATTGTTGAAAGTCAAAAAAATATTCGTGAAAAAAATTCAGAAGTAAGTAAACAAAAAACTATTAGAAATGCTTTATTGTTTTGTGGGTTAATTTTAGTGATTGTTATGGTGTTTATCTCGTATCAACTCAAACAAACAAAAACGCAAAAGCAGTTATTGGAAATTAAAAATAAACAAATTGAAACTCGAAACGAGATTATCAATAAATCTTTGTCGGAAAAAGACTTATTAATTAAAGAAGTGCATCATCGGGTTAAAAATAATTTACAGATTATTTCTAGTTTATTGAAGTTACAATCTGCGAAAACCGCGAATTTAGAAATTCAGAATTCCTTAGGAGAAGCTCAAGATCGAATTAACTCCATGGCTTTATTACATCAATTATTGTATCGCAATAATCAAATGACTAGCTTGTTGTTTAATGAATACTTAGAAAGTTTAATCAATCAAATTTCAGGAAGTTTTTCTTTAACTAAAAAAAATATCACAGTCGAATCTCATTTAATTGAACTGGAATTAGATTTAGATACTGCTATTCCTTTAGGATTAATTACAAATGAACTGATGTCGAATGCCTACAAACATGCGTTTAATGGCAAGGAAGGTATCATTAAAGTGGAGTTATCAAAGTTGGTTAAAAACACCTATCAATTAAAAGTGTCTGATAACGGACAGGGTTTAGCGGCTGATTTTGATTTAACGAGTTCAGATTCTTTAGGATTAGATATTGTTGCTATTCTTTCAGAACAAATCAATGCAGAACTTAAGATTTATAACGATAACGGCGCTCATTTTGAAATTGTGTTTAAAGTAGGTTAGTAGATCCTAATTGTTTGGCGTATCCCTGCGGGTCGGGCTTTCGGCACTCGCTTTTTTCTTTTACCTCTGGAAAAGAAAAAGAGCTCAAACAATGCCTCTATCCCTTACGCGACAATTATTTCAAATTCATAATCTAAATTTCAAATTACTATATATCATGCGTGAGGGATGCAAGCAAAAATCCTTTTTGCTGTCTCTTTGCAAAAAGATTGTAGCGGGTCAGCCCGACCCCGCCTGTGACTTTTGCGGGGGCACGCCCAAAAAATTAAATACTAAAACGATCTATCACCTACACCTTTAATAAAATCAGCAATTAAATAACCAATTAATTTACCAGTTTTGTTATCAGCTTTAATGTGCGATAGAATAGGAGCACCTTCTGCAATATGTAAATATAAAGCACTTAAATTCTTTCCACATTGATAAACATATTGCCTTGCTTGCACAGGGGAAATTCCACTACTAGTTTTGGCACTGGATGGAACATTAGTAATCGCATCTAAATCAATTTCAACACCACAAACTTCGTTTTTCACAAATCCAATATTTTGCAATAGTGTGTCTGAATAGCTTTTACTCTCTCTTACAAATACATCTTCATATCTACTAAAATACAAATGATGATTATTAGCTGTAAAATCTTTTAAAACACTTGCGGTATTATATTGTTCGTGCATACAAAATACAGAATAGTTATTCATGTAATCTTCTTTGTATGCGTAACTAAATCCATTTCCGCTATGTCGTCCTTCTAAAGGCCTAAAATCGGTGTGCGGATCGCAATTAATGACATTTATTTTTTTATCAAGTGCTAATGAACTGCCTTTAATAATAGGGTAGGAGTTATTATGTCCGCCACCCACAATGATGGGAACTTTTTTGCAAGAAATAATTTTTGTAATGACTTCAGTGACACGTTCATCAATTATTGAAACTAAGTTTCGTAATTGAGCCATGTCGTTTTTGTTTTTAGCTTGCAACGACTCGGATTTTTCCATCAGGTCTTCCACAAAAATATGGCCTAAAACACAAACTTCTTTTCCGTTTAAAAATTCATTGCTTTGCTGACTTAAAAAACTATCTAAAGCTGGCTTCCAAGCAGTGTGAGCGCCGCCACGTCCGTAGTTAGCTTTAACGCCAATATCTTCTGGAATACCAAGTAAAACAAATTTGCAATTAGAATTTAATAATTCTTCTTCCCAATTCTTCTCCGATTTTAAAACTGTGACATCCTCACCAATTTTTATTTCATTGGTTCGTTTTCGGGTAAGATGTTCAATATCTTTTTTTGAATATAATTCTAATGACTTCATTTATAATTTAATTGGTTCAAAAAAAAAGTCCCGATACGCGGGACTTTAACATTTTATAAACGTATTTAAAAATCAAAAATCAAGGCTTTTGAAAAAATCATCATTGAGTTTACATTGGTAAATGAAGCAGATGATTTTTTCATATAACGCAGAGATTTGGTTTTTAAATATGTTTATCTACCACTCGTCAGTGTTAACAGGAGTAGAGCTTGATATTTTCATTGCTTCTTTAATATCATTAGCAATAACGCCACTTTGTTTAAATGCTTCACTTCTAATACGTTTCCATAACTCTGGTGGTAATTTCATACTACCACATTTTGGAACTTCGCTATAAACATCGCCGCCAGTGTAATCACCATTTTTAGCACTATGATTTAATTTTGAAATAGTATAACGGTATTTACCTTCTTTTGCATCAATACTGACGTGCATGGTAATAGTTCCTTGAACATCAGCAACTGGATTTAATTCTTTTGGTTTGTATGGAAACGTAACCACACATTCAGCTTTAGTTCCAGTGGTAACGCCATTACCTTTTGTGTATTTGGTTGATTCCATTTTTACAAAATTTACTGCGCGTTTCAAAATTTCACTTGAAGCCATTCCTTTTGGCGCAGAAGTATCAACTGGTACATTTCCATCTGCATCAGGTGGCAAAGAAACAGGGTCGGCTTGAATATTTACAACTTCCTGAATTTTCTTTTCTTCTTTTTTTGCTTCTTGAGCTGAAACTTGATTTACACAAAGTAAAAAACTTGTAGCTAAAAATAATGTTGTTAGTTTCATATATATACTTTTAATAATGTCTTCTGACAATTACATGTAAAATTAAGTTTATTAATAGATTTTAGTATACTTGTTAGGATTAACTTCTAACATCAAATTGTAAATAACATCAAACACATCATCAGCACTTGGTTTTGAGAAGTAATCTCCATCCGAACCATAAGCTGGTCTGTGTTCTTTAGATGCAATGGTAATAGGTTTTGAATCTAAATACTGGTAACCACCTTGCTCTTCTAATACTTTTTGCATCATATAAGCACTTGCTCCACCTGGTACATCTTCATCAAAAAATACCACTCTATTTGTTTTCTTTAAAGATTCAACAATTAAGTGATTCACATCAAATGGTAATAAGGTTTGAACATCAATTAATTCAACAGAAATGCCATGCTCTTCTAATTGTTTGATAGCATCTTGTGCAATACGAATAGAAGACCCATAAGTTACTAAAGTAACATCGGTTCCTTGAATTAATGTTTCAGGAATCCCTAGAGCTACTTTGTACTCGCCTATATTAGATGGTAAATTTTCTTTTAAACGGTAGCCATTTAAAGGCTCCACCACTAATGATGGTTCATCTGCTTCTAATAATAAATTATAAAAACCTGCGGCTTGAGTCATGTTACGAGGCACACATACATTAATACCTCTACACGCACTAATAATCATTCCCATTGGCGAACCACTATGCCAAACTCCTTCTAAACGATGCCCGCGAGTACGAATAATTACTGGTGCTTTTTGCATCCCTTTAGTTCTCCATTGCACAGTTGCTAAATCATCACTCATGATTTGTAAGGCATACAATAAATAATCTAAGTATTGAATTTCGGCAATTGGTCTTAAACCACGCATTGATAATCCAATAGCTTGTCCCATAATAGTCGCTTCACGTATACCTGTATCAAATACACGGTGTTCGCCATATTTAGCTTGTAATCCTTCTAAGCCTTGGTTTACACCACCAATTTTTCCAGAGTCTTCGCCAAAAATTAAGGTTTCAGGATATTTATTTAAAATATAATCAAAGTTTTCTCTTAATAATTCTCTTCCATCAACTGGTTTTTCTTCGTTGTAAATAGCAGCTACTGGAGCTACTGAAGAAACTTGCTGTGTGGATTGTGACATCACATGTGAACTATATCGATCTGTGTTTTCGATATTAGATAAACGTAGCCAGTCTGTTAATTTAGCGCGAGACGAAGAGTTTTCGCCTTTTGTTAAACGTAATACTTTTTTTACTGCATTGTGTATTTCTCTGCGAATAGGTTCTTTAATAGCATTTAATTCTGTTTTGATAGAATTAATTGTAGCTGCATTTGCACTTCCAGATAATTCATCAAACAATGCAGAAACCTCAGCAACTTCTGCTTTAATTGGCGTTAAATAATCTGCCCAAGCTGCTTTTTGTGCTGTTCTCACGGCTGTTTTTGCATCTTCTTCAATTGCGTTTAAAGTAGCGTCATCCGCTAAGGCGTTTTGAATAATAAATTCACGCATTTTCTTCACGCAATCAAAATCAATTTCCCATTGTAAACGTTCCTTAGATTTGTAACGCTCGTGAGATCCAGATGTACTGTGACCTTGAGGTTGTGTTACTTCTTCTACATGAACTAAAACAGGCACATGTTGCTCTCTACAAACTTTAGCGGCCTTTTCATAAGTTTCGCATAAGTGAGCGTAATCCCAACCTTTGGTTTTAAATATTTCGTAACCATTGCCACCATTCTCTCTTTGAAATCCTTTTAAAATTTCGGAAATACTTTCTTTTGTAGTTTGGTATTTTTTAGGAACAGATATACCGTGTCCATCATCCCAAACACTCATTAACATCGGCACTTGCAATACACCCGCTGCATTGATAGCTTCCCAAAATAATCCTTCAGATGTAGAGGCATCGCCAATAGTACCAAAAGCAACTTCATTTCCTTTGTTACTATAGTTTAAAAATTTTCCTTGGTGTAAGGCCGTATTTACTTTATAAAAATGTGAAGCATAGGCTAATCCCAATAAACGAGGCATTTGCCCAGCTGTTGGAGAAATATCGGCTGATGAATTTTTTTGATTCACTAATTCTTTAAATGAACCATCAGCATTTAAACTATGTGTACCAAAATGTCCGCCCATTTGACGACCACCACTCATGGGTTCTTTATCTAAATCAGTGTGTCCGTATAATCCGGCAAAATATTCTTGCAACGATAATTGATTAATAGACATCATAAAAGTTTGATCACGGTAGTAACCACTTCTAAAATCGCCATTTTGAAACACTTTAGCCATGGCTACTTGTGCTAACTCTTTTCCATCACCAAAAATACCAAACTTGGCTTTTCCAGTTAATACTTCTTTACGACCTAATAAACTTGTTTGACGGCTTTCGTTAATGATACGAAAATCGTTTAGTACAATTTTTTTGAAATCTTCAAAACTTAAGCCTTTTGCGGCTGACATAACTCCTTCTTGCATAGTAATTCCTTATCTTACAAATATAATTTTTTGGCTGGAATTACAAAAGGTTTTCGACGTTATTTTTAAATTAAATCAACTGATTTTTGTCCTATTCTTTTCATAAAAAAAATAGCCTTCTGATATACTTCAGAAGGCTATTTTAAGCGTTGTAAATTGAAATTACTTCTTTTTAGAAGCTTTTTCCTTACCAATAAACTCGTATTTCTTTTTTAGCTTGTCTTTTTTTGTGACTTTAACTTCACCGCTGATATCATAATTATCAACCACACATTTTATAATAACGGTTTGGTCGGTTTCATCTGTTGTAGATATTTCGGCTTCTGTATAATGATTTTCGTTTTGTTCTTCGTCGGTATATGTAGAATCTTTAGTGATTTCGTATTTTACCCATTTAAGCTGCATTTTGTCAAACAAAAAAGTACTAAATAACCCTTTTCCCGCTTTAAATTCTAATTCGTCTTCAACTGCTTTTTTTGGAGGCCCGCCTTCTTTTACTTCAGTCATCATAACTGTAAACTTGCGTTTATCCAACATGTCTTTTGGCTCGCCTTTTTTAATGGCGTTTATACTTAATATTCCAATTGCTATAACAGAAGCCGAGATGATAATATGTTTTAAGTTCATTGCTTTAATTTTTTATTGTGGTAAATTTAATGAAATTATGATGCCACAATCTAGCTGTTTACAATTTATTAATATTTTTTGGCACCATAATCTACAATTTATAGCAATCTTATTATTCAAATGATGGTATCTTTATAGCATAAAATATTATGGAACCTTTAGCAGAAAGAGTCAGACCCAATCATTTAGACCACTACATTGGTCAGGAACATATTATTGGTAAGGAATCTGCCCTTCGCAAAGCAATAGTGCAAAATTTATTACCCTCCATCATTTTATGGGGGCCGCCAGGTGTTGGAAAAACTACTTTAGCACAAATTATAACCAAAACTTTAAAACGTCCTTTTTATTCGTTAAGCGCTATTAATTCGGGAGTAAAAGATGTGAGAGAAGTGATTGAAAAAGCATCAGCAGATGGTGGTTTTTTTAAACAAGAAAAACCAGTTTTGTTTATTGATGAGATTCACCGTTTTAGTAAATCACAACAAGATTCATTATTAAATGCCGTTGAAAAAGGAATCGTAACTTTAATAGGAGCAACCACCGAAAATCCATCTTTTGAAGTTATTCCAGCGCTTTTATCAAGATGTCAAGTGGTTGTTTTAAAGCATCTTACAAAGGATAACTTAATTCAATTATTGAATAATGCTATAGCTAGCGATGATGTTTTAAAACGAAAAAATATTGTCTTGAAAGAAACAGAAGCTTTATTAAGAATTTCGGGTGGCGATGGACGTAAATTATTAAATGCACTCGAAATAGTAGTAAATTGTATTAGTGAACCGGAGATTATTATTACGGATGAAATAGTAAAGCAATACATTCAGCAAAATTTAGCCCTATATGATAAATCGGGTGAACAGCATTACGATATTATTTCGGCCTTTATTAAATCCATCAGAGGTTCAGATCCTAATGGTGCTGTTTATTGGTTAGCAAGAATGATTGATGGGGGAGAGGACCCAAGTTTTATTGCCCGTCGTTTATTAATTTTAGCTTCAGAAGATGTTGGAAATGCAAATCCAACGGCTTTGGTTATTGCTAATAATTGTTTTCAAGCGGTTAATGTGATTGGTTATCCCGAAAGTAGAATTATTTTAGCACAAACAGTAACATATTTAGCATGTTCAGCTAAAAGTAATAGTAGTTATATGGCTATAAATTTAGCCCAACAAGAAGTTAAAAAATCGGGCGATTTACCAGTTCCCCTGCATTTAAGAAATGCACCGACCAAGTTGATGAAAGAGCTTGGTTATGGAGAAGAGTATAAATACTCGCACGACTACGATAACCATTTTGTAGCCCAAGAATTTTTACCCAATGAAATTAGTGGCGCTACTTTTTATAATCCATCAGAATATTCGAGAGAACGAGACCTGAAAGAGTTTTTAAAAGAAAGATGGAAGGATAAATACGGTTATTAATTCTTATGAATTAATTCAGGGATTGGCTCAAATATTAATACTTTGCCTAAGCCGATAATTAAACCGCCAATCACTTGTTCGGCAATTTGCCAAGCACAATCAGCAACAATGTACGTGAAGTTAATGTCCTTCGAAAACGAAATACCTAAAACAGTAACTAAAGCAAATAATATAAATCCTAAAATAAAGCCAGCAACTACACCTCTTAACATAGGATGTGAAATATATTTATCTAATAACTTTGATTCGTAAGTTCTATATAGAGTAAAAGAAATAACTAGATAAACTAAAGCAGCTAAGCCTAAAAACAAACCTTTTGAAAAAGTAATGCGGTTTAAATCATTTAAAAATACGCCGTGCCAGAAATAAAATGCAACATACATAATTACCGCAGCAACTATCCAACTTACATAAAATCTAAAAGAATATAGCATCGAATGCAAAAGTAATATTTTTTCGACATTCATAAACAAAAACTTTGCCAAATATTTGATTGTTATTATGTTAAAAAAACGGTAAGTTTGTGATATGCGTTTTTTACAAAAATTAATAATTGGACTATTTTTATTGATTTCGGTAGTATCTTGTAAAAAAGAAACTACTTGGGATGTAGATTTAGCAATACCATTAGCTAAAAGCTATTTAAACATTAGTAATTTTTTTGGTGATACAATTTTTCAAGCCGACCCTAATGGCTTATTGCATATTGCATTTAGTAAAGATTTAATAAACTATACTATGGATAGTTTGGTTAATTTACCTGATACTACAGTTACACTTGGTTATACTCTTCCATTTTCCCAGCCATTAAATGCAGGGGTAGTGATCTTTTCAAATGCTGCTTCAACCGATAAGGAAATTAAATTTGATGTAAGCAATGGTGTAGAATTGAATAAAGCTATAGTAAGGTCGGGATATTTAAAGGTCGAATATGCTAATACGTATAACCAGCCATTAGATTTCAAATATATTATAAACTCAGCTTCTTTGTGGGGTGGTTTATTAACTATAAATCAAACTGTAGCAGGCAATTCTGCCTTTACAAAAACGTATCCTCTAAATGGATACAATATAAATTTAACAGGACAATCAGGCAACAAAGTAAATACTTTAGTACAAACCTACACAATAAGTACTAGTCCATCTGGTGTTGCTAGTACTTTGCAACCAGGGCAAGGTTTAATCATCAAACTATCTTTTGTGGACGTGGTGCCTGAGTATGTGCAAGGCTATTTTGGACAACAAGATTTGTCGTTTGGCCCAGACTCAACATCATTAGGGTTTTTAGGAAATTTCAGCCCTAGTAATTTGATGCTAACACAATCCTCTATTAATTTTAGAATTATTAATGAGTTTGGAATCGAGATGAGCAGTTCTATCAACAGCATGAGGTCAATTAAAACTTCTCCAGCAAATGTGGTTACACTTAACGCTGGTAATTTGTTGCAATCCATCAATGTAAATAGAGCCAATAGAACCAACAATCCTTCAAATCCTGTTTTCCCATGGTTAAAACAAATTAATGTTAATTCATCTAATTCTAACTTAAATCCTTTCTTACAAAATTTACCAAACTATTTAGGTTATTCTATTAAAGCCACGTTAAATCCTTTGGGTAATATTTCGGCAGGTAACGATTTTGCTTTTTATGGAAGGGGCTTAAGAGTTATTGCTGATGTGGACATCCCATTAGCATTATCAGCAAACTATTTTAGTTTAGTCAATTTTTCAAAAGTTGATTTAACTCAGCTAAAAGAGTTGAATGATGTTAACTCTTGTGATATTATTATGCAGGCGCGTAATAACTATCCGTTTAAAGCTCAAATACAAGGTTATATGCTTAACGACCAAAATCAAATTATTGATTCGTTATTTGTGCCAGGACAAAATAGTATCGAATCTGCTATTACAGATGGAAATAATGTGGTGTTAAATTACTTGGACTCTAAATTAATTGCTTCGTTTGATAAAACTAAAATCAATAACCTAAGTCAGTGTAAACAAATAAAATTTGTAAGTTATTTATACCTTCCTAATCAGCCAACACCAATAAAAATTAATGAGGATAGCTATTTAGATTTAGTAGTTCATGCTTATGTAAATTATAACGCTAGGGTAAAATAATGAAAACACGGCTGATACTATTTTCGATTTTTTGCTCGCTATCTGTTTTTTCGCAGTATAATTCAGAGTTTTTAAACTTTGGACAAACTGGTAGAAGTATTTCTATTAACGGTGAATTTGAATTAGGTTCAAATGGCATTTATAATTCACTTTTAAACAAGTTTATTTATGGCGGTAATATTGATAAGAAAACAAAGGACGCCTCAAACAATTCGATGAAAGCATTGAATGTAATGGGTGCAAATATGAACTACGATATCTCGGCATTTTTTGGTAGAAGTCCAAAATACTCCTATTTAATTGGCTTTAAAGATCAACGTATTTTTAATGCAGCATATACCAAAGATTTTTATCAATTAGTATTTTATGGTAATAAGCCTTATTTAGGAGAAACAAAAAATTTAGCGGGTTCCAATATTAATTCTTTACGTTTTCAAGAATTAAAATTGGGATTTATATGGCATAAAATCGATACAACTGCAAAGGTTGGAGTATCTATTTCTATTTTAAAAGGACAGCAATTATTTTATGTAAAAGCAAAAGAAGGCTCTTCGTTATATACCAATTCGGATGGAACGGAATTAGTGTTTAATTCGGATTTTAATATGGCATTAAGCGACACAACTAATAAAAGTAATCCTTTTGCTTATTCAGGAATTGGGGCGAGCGCCGACATATTTTTTGAAACACCTTACAAAGGTAAGCTAGGGAAGGGGAGTGTGTTAACCGTAAACGCTAACAATATTGGCTTTTTACATTGGTTTGATAATAGTGTTCAGTACAGCAGCGATTCTACTTTTAAATTTGATGGTTACCGCATTGATAATTTATTGGATTTACAGGACTCAACCTTATC
>ERZ724508.988-NODE-988-length-18282-cov-5.297581_pt1 | contig 18282 bp, 23 predicted proteins | sample MGYA00376041_ERZ724508 | MGnify/ENA primary metagenome ERZ724508 (study PRJEB28724, sample SAMN07190887) | wastewater metagenome | isolation source: effluent of sewage treatment plant in Hong Hong | place: USA: Christiansburg, Virginia | collected 2016-03-01 ...
TCGAATATCCGGGGTTGGGGTCGATCACTGTAAGACGTCCCTGATCTGCTATCTTAATCCTTCTTCGTCTCAACCTCCACTGTCTTCTTGATAGTGTCATCCTGAGTATAAGTACGAGTTGTCTTCGTTGTCACAGTCTTGATTTCCACTGGGATCTTCTGTGTCGTCATTACGACTCTTTCACTGATGTTTCCTGAACTACCACGAGCGCCACTATAGTCCATACCTCGCTCGATGTTGTCGACTACCAAAGTATGTTGCCTCTCGCCATTGCTTCCAAAGGCAAGCACTCCTTCATTCGTAGATCCCACCTAACTAACCCCAAAAACTGCTGTGTCGGTAGCTTTTAAGGATGGATTTGCGGGTATCAAGTTGTCAGAACCCTCAGTAAAGCTTGGAAGACGGTTTGGCGTAGGTGGCTTAGGAATTTGAACGCCTTCTTGAGTCCTGCTTTGAGTAGTTGTGAAGGTGGTTGACATGAATTAAATTACAATCGGTTGGCTCGGTTAATACTTATTTTTCGAAAAGACGCTGACAATAAACACGGCCAGCGGCAGCACGGCCTTCTGGAGGAAATCGAACGAATGAGGAATTAGAAATTTCTACAGTAGATTTAAATATGCTCCGCAGGATTTTGTTCGCGGTGATACTGCTGGTGGTGAGTACACAGAAGTGCCTCAGATAAAACTTCATGGGGGTCTGTTAGGAGTGTCCAATAGGTGGACAGCTGTTCGAGGACAATTCCTGCCGGAGATCAATGCCTGTGGATGGATGTTGGGTGCATACGATTGCCAACCAAATAGTGTAGTGTGCAATCTGCAGAGTCGGTTATCACCTCATTGAGGGTGGTCAATGTAAGGCCAATATGCCGTTCTGTGTTGAGCAAACAGGAAATCGCTGTTAATAGTGCAACCACGGAGAGACCTTGAAGAACGGAGTGTGCCTTAACCGATGGTTGGACCCTTCATCAAGACCTCCTCACTGTTTGCAGGCCTTAAACAATCAGTCATCGTGCTGGAAATGTGAGCCAGGTATAATTAGTAATGCTACGTAGGTTATCGGCTGTATGAAGGCAGATGCATGGCCTACCCTGTGTGTGACAAAGCTGCGATATTCCGGGGCTGTGTGATGCATTCACAGGGGAAATGCACCGTATGTGAATCTAACTACCAACTAACTGATCGAGGTCGTTGCTTACCCGTACGGCTCGACAACTGTGCCAAAACGAGAGACGGCAATTGCTAGGAATGCAATCTACGTAAAACGTTTATGGAATGTAGTATACCAGCTGGCTGGTGGGCGATGTGTGGGTTGGAGCTCAGCAATACCCTATTGTGCAAGATAGGCAACCGGAGGTGGCATCTGTCTGGAGTGTCTCCTCAGATACTAACTCGTCAACGGAGCCTGCATTCCCACAACAAAAAAGCTTGCTAGGATTGGCACTCTCCTTTATATTCAGTACTAACAATACAGCCAAACTAATGAGGTTGCCTTTGATAAATGTCTGGAAATCAAACAGGGCTTCTGCGTCAGGTGTATCGCTGCTTACCAGTTGGATCGGAAGCTACGCTGCGTAAGAAATCTGACTGAGCTTTCAAGGTTGAGGCAAACAGCTGCCTACTCCACATCTGATGAACCTTCGCGTCTCACAAAGAACATGGGCTTCTGGAGACCCAGCAGCAATCGAACCAGCTGGCTGACGATGAGATCCACGGAAGTATACCGCTACTGGGGAGTGGAACTCAGACCAAACCCATTACTAACGATGAGGTTGATAAGCATTATAGTAAGCTATGAAGTGGAGCCTAACAAACTGGTATGCTTTAGGGACTGCCAGCCATTGAGTCTAAGAGAAATCGATGGCACCTACCAATATACCTTCCGGCAGGATATCATAACATCCGCCATCAGAATTGTGTTGGTTAAGTGGACAGGCGAGGCTTCTTTTCAACTCGATGCCTTCTACAGCACAGTGGTGTTCCAGGATAGTCGACTCCGGTCTGTACAGGAGATGGCTGACCTATTCTCTACAGAAGCACTAACCACGAACCCGTTGGTGCTTCGGACAACTTTGAGCTTTGATGGCACTGGCTATCGGTTTGCGAGCAATAAAAGTGTTCAGCAGTACGTGGGGTACCGTTGCAAATTCGGCATCATGAGAGTTCGCCGATTCACAATCCAAATTGGCTGGGAGGAATAGTGGCTAACTGAATTTATTCTAAAGTACAGCATGGATGGCACCACCTTCTATTGTGTCGATAGATGCAACCCATACAAACTGGTAGGGCAACACCGAAGCCTCTTTGAATTCGAAATTGCCAATCCCATCTTCGGAAGGTACTTAATACTAGTGCCAAAGAAGTGGCACATATGGCCCACCTTGCGCGTTGATTTCTACTACGATCAAATTGTTAGTCAGCCCAACTGCAAACATTACAGTTCAGCAGGCAGATGCAGCAAGTGCGAGCAGAACTACACAAATGTCAATGGAAAGTGCAGAGTTATGGTCCCGGGTTGCCAGTCTGTTGATGAGACAGATGGGCAATGCCTACAATGCCTCTACCAGTACTATCTGAGGAAGAGCAGAACTTGCGAGCTGAGGAAGCCTGGCTGTATCTACCTTAATGACTTGTGTAGCTCCTGCATTGAAGGATACAGCTTTAAGATGGGCGAGTGCCAACTCAAAATGGATTCGATCCACCGGATGTCATCCATCAGCAAAGTCGTCAGTTCATCAGAAGCAGTAGGCTCAAAGCCATTGTTCATTGATGGATGTTCTGGCAAAAATGGTTGGCTTCCAAAACAATACAGCACCGGGGAATGGATCGGTCTGGAATCTATGAAGATCATGGAGCTGTACTACCTGGAAGTCATTCCTGGTGCCGATGGCTACCTATAGTCCTTTTATCTGAAGTACAGCCTGGACAATTCAAACTACTTCAACATCTCATTCTATGGTGAACTCCAAGCCAACAGTTAGGGCAACCGAGAACCAGTGCGAATCTATTTCATGCAGCCGCTTTAAGCCAAAGGTATCCGGATATATCCACTCAAGTGGTGGCACAGCATCAACTTCAACTTTGAGTTCTACTACCACGAGGAGGCTAGTTCCGAGTGGGAGCGGGGGCGCAAGGGACTCTTCAGCGATGTTGGCGACCTCATGTATTCCAAGCGGGTGGCAATATTCTAAATGAACCCACGCATCAACTAAAATGGTTCGTTCACACTGCCAGCAGAACCTGGCAACTGGATGGGATTCTCAACTGATGAGGACAACAACAAGAGAGTAACCCTCACCAAAGTGTACATTCGTGGCAGCGAGCTTAAGAACTCCTGGGTTGAACGGTTCTACTTGATGTTCAGTCGCAAATTCGGGAGAAAGTTCTAGTGCTACCAAGGCTGTACCTAATTAGCAACGAACCTGACAGACACGAAGACAATCGTGTCACTGCCATTAGCCGGGCTGGATAACATCACAGATATCCGGCTGTTTCCCACAGTGCACCGGGGGCTTAAGTCGATTCGAGTGGACTTTGAAATTGCCTGATATTTTGTACTTGGATGTGTTAAGCAAATCAGATTTTCGGAGTGAGTCTCATATCAAACTTAAAGAAGGTGATGGAGTTACTGAAGCCCTCGGCATTGCTTCCACCGTACAGGTACACCAGCGACTCGGAGTTGAAGCTGCCTGCGAAGCAATACCTAGCGCGCTCCTCCTCGTTCTCCTTCTTTTTGATCTCGCGAATCTTTATGAGGTCGTTAACATCAGTGTACATGCTAAGTCCCACGTGGAACAGTGTTATCTGGTTCAGAAATGGGTTTTCCAGTATATCATTTCGGCCCCCATAAATGAATATTACATTGTTTTTTGCGAAGTAGCTCATAGTGTGACCGTAGCATTGCGGGGGAGGTTTACCATGGGTTTCAACCGGCTCGAAGGTCTTTCCTGAGATGTTAAACGACAGCATCTGATTGGTCAGCTCTCCATCTCCTGTTCTACCACCGAACAGATACGCTGTTTTGTCAGCGAACACGACGGTATGGTGGGCCAAACCCTCTTGGAAGTTGAGATCCTTGCATTTCTCTACCTCGCCAGTTTATATGTCAACAAGGAAGCAGTCTTTCTTAAATTTCTCGAGAGTTCTTCCACCACAGATTAAGAGTATGCCGACATCAATGAAGACAGAAGCCTGAGCGTACCTCGGCTCAATTTTTTTTAGGTTTGGCAGAGCTAATGCCTTGATTGTCCGTTTTTCTAGATCAATGATCTCCAGCGAGAGTGCGAGTCTCTTCTTATCGTGTGGTGCTGCTTCCCGAAATCCACCGATGAGCATTACTTTGTCAGTACCGTACTCAAGAACGTTGTGGAACGAGCGTCTTCTGTACCCCTCTATTTCGAACCTGTCCCAATGGCTGTTCTTGAGATCCATCACCTCAACGGTATGCCGTAGATTGTTGGATGCGCCACCCAGTACATATATCCGATCGTTATAGTTGAATATCTGGCATCCCTGACGACACTCTGGAGGCTGTCCATATGAACTGATCACTGACTGCTTGATTTTGACAGTCAATGCCTGCAGGTATTACTGCCTGATATTCTACTCCTCTTTCAGCTTTCGTTATTGCTTTCGCTGCAGCTCCTTTCGGTACTGTGGGAAGATGATGTTCTGTAAGTACTCACTGTACTCTGGTGGCCTATCCTTAACTTTGACTTCAGCGTCCTTCATCTTAAGGCTGGTAAGGATGGTTTTGCTAGTGTTTATTGTTCGCACTTTCTTAGACAGTTATTCTTCCCGTGCGAGCTCCTTTTCCAACACGCTCAACAGTGAGCTCTTCTGTTCGCTGAACCTGCGGTTGTAGCGCTAGGTCTCGGTATTGTTCTCCTTTACACTTTTCAGGATCTTTTGCAATGGGCTCTCCCCACTCACAGACGAATCTAGTTGGTTAAACTTCCGAAAACCTTTGCTGCCATTAAGTGGACTCTCCGGAAACTTGAACAGTTGAATGCTGCTCGCCTTCGGATCAGTGATGCTGACCGTATCGTTGGCGAGCTTAGGGAGACTGAAATATAGCCGGCGAGTCTGGCGGTAGGGTTCCTCTTTCCGGGTGCCATAGTCCTCGGTTTGCTTAAACCTCGCTAGTTCCAATTCAAGGGTGCTGCGGCGAGCAATACTCATAATAAATAAGCTAATCCGTGAATCAGATTAGCACCTTGGTACCTTTGCTGGTGGAACGACGCTCTTTACTGACCCGTTTGAGAGTGTGTATTATGGTGCTTCTCCTGCGCAGTTCCTCTTCGTGGATAACCTTGTTCAAGTACCGAGAGAACACCCGATAAATGGTCTCCCTGAGCTTTAGCAGAGATTCCTTCCAGTCTGCAAGCTTACCATTTCGGACACCCCATACTAACAACCAAGCTGTCGGACTGGCAAACATTATCAGCAGCAGGACCATGATGATGTCGATCTCCTACATTGACAATTTCTACGGAATTAATTATTCCAACCACCCACGCTATAACTCTAACATCTTTATAATAGCAATATGGCGGAGCTCAATTAGCACCCCGAGTCGGAGACCAAGCCTGAATCATCCAAGTCAGAGTACGATACCAAATGTCGGCACAGGCGATACAACTACAAGTGGAAGGGCTATTGTAAGACCTGCTTATTGGAAAACGAAATCTACTGCGGGGATTGTAGTACCCCCGATAGTGTGCAGATACTACAACATGGCGAACCACGTTGTATGTACTGCCTCAGTGAGGAACTCGCAAAGGATCAACCTCACCGAACGCCTCCACTATGGTACTTTCTGCTCACCTGCTTCTCGCTTGGATCATTGACAATAAGCACGTGCCTGTACTTCCTCTGAATATTTAAATTTGCCTTAAAAGAGTCCCACAAAGTTATCCCCATGCGACCACCCTATGGTTTGATTTAAACCCACACCAAAATCATTTTTGCGTATAATTTAAATATTCATGGAGGGTGACGTACCGCAAGTCGGTCCCGACTAGCTGGGCATCCTAACCAGCTACCTGGGCAACCTCAGTCTGTTCATGCCGGTGGACTAGGAGCAGTTCCGCGCACAGCTGCAGAAGGAACCCAGCCAAATCACCATCAAGCGCTTCGCCAGTGATTTCGCGGTGAAGTATCTGGTGGTGTCACGAGTTTCTGATAACACCATAGAAGTACTGGACGAGTGGTCTCCGGAGGTGCTGAAGCGCAATAACGTGGTGGTAATGAAGAAGGGCAACTTCACACTGTTCAAGGATATGCCACGTAACAAGATCAGCGAAATGGTCCAAGTGGCCAACATCAACTTCGAGGGCGAGGCCGATCCCATCGGGGTAAGCTACGGCTACGTCAACAAGCTGATGATTCCGATGCTAAATGCCTACAAGTCGGAGGTTGATAAGAAGAGCAAGATCGACCAGAACAGCTTCGGCAACTTGGTGAAGAAAGCCAATGAGCTCAACCTAACATTGGTACAGTGCCAACAGAACGTGAGCGTGCCAGAGGTCAAGCTCGAAATCGATGATGAGATCAAGCGGGTGGTTAAGCAGAATTAGGTGTAGAAATTCGTGGAGAACGCAGAACAGCTCGACGCAGACATGATCAAAAAGCTTTCAGATGCGGTGATCAAGTGGAATCGCGATATCAGTGTGCTACTGAAGACACAGTTCGACCTATTGAGTGCCAGCACACTTCAGGAGCAGAACTTTTGGCACAATTTCGTGTCCTCACTCAGGGATCTGGAACAGCAGTTGCAGAGCAAAGAGGTGGCAGTATATGTTGATGTGCTCCGAAAGAAGAACAAATTCCACATCACCACTTCTTTCGACGTGGAGTCCCTACATTTCAAGAACATGCTACAGAAGGCGTCAGCAATCAGCAGCTTCTTCCGCGAGATTCGCATCGAAGAGCTCATGACAACGCAAAAACTATCTGAGCTGGTGGTCATCATCAGCACCATCCTCATACAGTTCAAAAACATCATCAAGCTGGAGTACGACGCTCGACGCAGTTCCCAGTTCATTGAGGTGCTGAGTCGTGATCTGAATAACCAGATGGTCAAGATCCTCTCCAACGAGGACATGATGTTCATGAACTACGTCCAGTTCAAAGAGGACTACGAACGCTCTCAAGAAATCTTTAAGAAATTTGAGGAAAACGCCAGCCACTTCATCACCCGTCGACGCCCTCAAACCAACTTCACCAGAATGATGGGCAACGATCAGTACAACATAACCTTCCAGTATCTCGTACTCAAGGCAAGGCTGGAGAAAATGTTCAAGATCAGGGAACTCTATGAGAAGCTGCATACCGTTATCGAGGACATCATCAAAAAGGAGAAGAAGTCTTCATAGAAAGGGTTCCTGAGTACTGGAGATATCGAAGAGGGGTACAATGCCTTCCGAGGACTCAACATTCTCGATCTCAGTAAGGAGGGTGATGAGGTTATTACAAGAGCTGAAAAAGAGTTCAATTTCAAGATTGATAAGGCCGAGACCTTCATCACGGAGAAGCTTCGAGAGAAGTTGGGTGGAGCCACCAGTGCCAACGAAATGTTCAGAATCTTCGCTAAGTTCAACGAGCTGTTCTTCCGCCCAAGGATCGTGGGTGCTATTGAGGAATACCAGAGCCAGCTCCTCAAAACTGTCAAGGATGATATTGCCAATCTCAACTAAAAGTTTCTCCGACCATACGTTCAAACCGAGAACGCCAAAATTTGCAAAGTCAGAGACTGCCCGCAGACCGCAGGTACTGTGATCTGGGCCAAGCAGATCACTGAACGTTTGAAGAAATACATGGACAAGGTGGGCAAGATCCTTCCAAGGAATTGGGGAGAGCACCCAGAAGGTCGGTAACTTAAGAATCGTGGTGATGCTCTGCTGAAGCGTCTTTCGACTGATCCAATTCTTGTCGACTGGAACAAAGAAATCAACACTTATCTGAAGACCTTTTAAATCGCTAAGGTGCGAATCTTCAGTATCCTCCCTAAGCGCAACCGCTACGAGATTGTGGTGAATTTCGACGAGAAGCTCATCAATGTGATCAAGGAAATCAAGATGCTCACTATCTTGCAGGTCAAGTTGGTTTATGCCATCACCCACCACTACAAGACCTTCACAGAAATGTATCCATTTGCTGTCAGTCTGCAGGAATCTATTCACAGCTACAACCAAATCTCAGCTAAGATCGACGATAAGGTCGGAAAGCTCGTTGCCTAGTCCAAAAAGACAGTTATGGGACTCATCACTGAAGGTTTCACCCAAAGCTGGGGTGAGAAGACCGTCGTCGATAAGTTCAGCAAAAGTGTAGCCGAATCAGTCCTCTCCCTGCACGAGCTGGTCAGCACCGTGAGCGAGAAGACCGAGTACATTAATTCAGTCGTCCAAGCTCTGAACACTTGCCCACTGGAAAGCGAAATTCTCCAGGAGAAGCTGAAAAGCATTCAGGAAGTCATTGATGAATTCGATCTCAAGAATGTGAGCAACTTGCACATCTGGGTGCCCGAACTTAACCGACAGTTGGAAGTTGTCTTCGCTAAGCGCTTGGAAGTGCTGGTGAAGGAGTGGGTTGCTGAATTCCTATCCTTTAAGACCATTGATGAAGAGAACGGGCATAAATTGTTGAAGGATCCGACCAGACACGAACTCAAGACCGTCAACAACGTCTTCTACCTTGATCCGCCCATGGAGTTCGCTAAATTTACTTGGCTTCAAGAATTCCATCGTACTCTGGGTATCATCTGCTCCCTGCCTAAGCTTGCCGCTACCCGCTACATCAATTCGCTTGCTACTCGCAGTAGTGTAGAAAATTTCGAATCCGTGCTCGGAAAGATGCCACCAAATGTGCTGAAGATTGCATACAGCGAAGTTTACCGAGTTTTCCGTGAAGCTGAGCAATACATCGGAATCTGGCTGAACTATGAAGCCCTGTGGGAGATCGACGCCAAGAAGATCTACGAACGACTGGGTGAGGATATTAATCTTTGGCAGAAGCTGCTCACTGAGATACGTGAGAACCGTCGCACATTCGACAACAGCGAAATCGAGAAATACTTTGGCCCTATAATCATCGACTACCACCTGGTGCTATACCACATCAAGACCAAATATGACAGCTGGCACGCTGAGATTCTCAATCACTTTGGTAACAAGTTTGCGGACAAGTTGAGAGCCTTTTATAAGAATCTGCAGAGTGCTCGCACTAAGCTCGAAAAGATCAACTTCCAAAACCTCTCAGCAGACATTGTGGAGATGATCACAGACTTCCAGGATATCAAGAGGAAGCACCTTTAGTGGAGCCAGGACATCGAAAAATTTTCTAGTGGAAACAAACTCCTGGAGAAGCAGCGCTACAAGGAACCAGCTGATTGGCTGGAACTCGAAAAGGTTATGACTGAGTGGAGCAGCTTCAAGCAAGCATTCAGCAAGAAAAGCAACCAACTTGAGACTTAAATGACAAGGCTGCAGACTAAGATCACCAGCGATGAGAGCGCTCTCAACGAGCGTATCCGTGAAATTGAGAACATTTGGAACAAGGACAAGCCGAGCTCCGGCGAGATGCTCCCACAATCAGCACTTTCCACTCTCGAAATTCTCAGTTCCAGGGTTGTTAAGGTTAAGGAGGACTATGAAAAGTGTTGCCAGGCCAAGCAGTTGTTGGGACTGACACCAGGAGATACACAGAAACTGGAGATTTTGCAAGAGGAGATTGAGTTGCTCAACGAAGTATGGCGTTACCTCCACAAGGTGTGGGAGCCCTACGAAAGCATTAAGGATACACTTATTGCTGCCATCACCAATACCAAGATCAAACAGATCGAAATGGAAGCTACTGCAGTACTCAACAAGATTCCACATAAACTCAAAACAAACGAACCTTTCGACAAAATGAAGGCGAAGGTGGGTCCTGGAGGCAGTCTGCTCAAAATGAACAAGAAGATTAGCGATCTCAAGGAAGAATCCATGAAGCCACGGCACTGGAAGCAGTTGCTTAGCAAGCTGGGTTTGAAGGTCAGTCAAAATGAAGTTACCTTCAATATCCTCTGGACAGCAGATCTCAACCGTAACGAGAACACCGTCCGAGACATTCTTTCGGTGGCATCAGGAGAAAATGTGTTGGAAGCACTGCTTGGAGGAGTCAAAGAGCACTGGGGGAAATTTGAGCTTGAGTTGGTTCGCTACCAGTCGAAATGTAACCTCATCAAGGGTTGGGATGACCTCTTTACGAAACTAGATGAGGATATGAGTAACTTATCCTCCATGAAGATTTCTCAATACTACAAGACCTTTGAAGAGGAAATTCAGCAGTGGGACGAAAAGTTGCAGAAGGTTAAACTAACTATGGACACGTGGATTGACGTGCAGAAGCGTTGGGTGTATCTGGAGGGTATCTTCATGGGCAGCTCCGACATCAAGGAGATGCTTAGCAATGAATACACCAGATTCAAGGGCATCGACGCTGAGTTCACTTCACTGATGAAGAAGGTGTCTGCCAAACCAAACATGATCGAAATTATGAACATTCCTGGACTGCATAAGACTCTGGAAAGACTAAGCGAACTGTTAGCAAACGTCCAGAAAGCATTGGGTGACTATCTAGAAACACAGCGTTCTGCCTTTGCCCGATTCTATTTCGTTGGAGACGAGGATCTGCTGGAAATTATTGGTAACTCCAAGGATGTGGCAATTGTGCAGCGCCACTTCACCAAGATGTACGCTGGTATCACTTCACTCAAAGCCGAGAAGGTTGACGGAAATGAACTTGTCCTGAAGATGACCAGCCGAGAAGGAGAAATTGTAGACTTTAAAAAACCAGTCAACATCACGGAGGACAGCAAGATTAATGTGTGGCTCACCAAGGTCGACAATGAAATGCGATTTTGTCTTGCCGCCAACCTCGAATCCAGCATCAAAGAGATTACTGCACTTGAAGAGGAGGCGAAAGACAATATCAACCAAGAACTACTGAGAATCATCGAAAGGTATCCAGCTCAGGTCGTGCTACTCGGCCTCCAAGTGCTCTGGAGTTTCAAGGTAGAGACCGCTCTCATCAATGGTGGTGGTGAACAACTTAAGACTGTTGAGAACTACGTCTTGAACTTCCTAGCAGTACTCGCTGAAAGTGTTATGGCAAACCTTCAGAAAGATTTGCGACAGAAATTCGAGCAGGCCATCACTGACTTCGTGCATCAACGTGACGTGGTCCGTATTCTCATCCGCGACAACATTGTAAGCAACAAGGTGTTTGCTTGGCTGTACTTCATGCGTATGATATACTACCCCAAGGAGCAGGATATCCTCAAGAAGCTGCTGATCCAAATGGCCAATGCTAACTTCCACTATGGCTTCGAGTACCTTGGTGTGGGAGAAAAGCTAGTCCAGACACCCCTTACCGATCGTTGCTTCCTTACTCTTACCCAGGCACTGCATCTCAGAATGGGTGGTGCACCGTTCGGTCCGGCAGGTACCGGAAAGACTGAGTCCGTTAAGGCACTAGGTGCACAACTTGGTCGTTTTGTGCTCGTATTCAACTGTGACGAGACATTCGACTTCCATGCTATGGGTCGTATCTTCATCGGTCTGTGTCAGGTAGGCGCATGGGGATGCTTTGATGAGTTCAATCGATTAGAAGAGCGTATGCTTTCTGCCTGCTCTCAGCAAATTCTGGTCATTCAGACTGGTCTGCGAGAACGACTTTCGAAGATCTAACTGATGAACAAAGAAGTCAAACTAAATCCCCAAATGGGTAGTTTCGTGACGATGAATCCAGGCTATGCTGGCCGTTCTAACCTTCCAGAAAACCTGAAGCAACTGTTCCGACAGATGGCCATGGTCAAGCCTGATCGTGAGCTCATTGCGCAAGTTATGCTCTATTCACAGGGCTATCGCACGGCTGAACAACTTGCCGGTAAGATTGTGTCACTGTTTGAACTGTGTAACGATCAGCTAAGTTCCCAACCGCATTACGATTTTGGTCTGCGAGCGCTCAAGAGTGTGCTGGTTTCTGCTGGTAATATGAAGCGTTAGGAAATCGGGATAGCTCGAGCAAAGAACATCGATATCAGCAAATACGGCGAGAAGGAGCTTGAGGAGTTTGAGCAACGTATTTTACTACGATCGGTCTGCGAGACTGTCGTGCCCAAGCTCATAGCTGACGATATTCCGCTACTGTCGACACTGCTACGAGGTGTATTCCCAGGATCGTCTATCCCGGCAATTCTCTAACCGACTCTCCGAGGCAACCTTGCCAAGATATGCGGACATACCTTCCTGCTCCCAGAAGAAAAGTTTATTGAGAAGGTGCTGCAGCTTTTCCAGATTCAACGGCTTCACCATGGGCTGATGATGGTTGGTCCTTCCGGTTGTGGAAAGACCAAAGCTTGGCAACTGCTACTTCAGGCTATGGAATGGTCAGACAAGATTAAGGGCGAAGCCTACGTTATCGATCCCAAGGCCATCAACAAGGACGAACTTTATGGGCGACTTGACTCCACTACGCTCGAATGGACTGATGGAGTCTTCACAGGAGTACTCAGAAAAATTGCCGAGAACCAGCGCGGTGAACTCAACAAACGCCATTGGATTATCTTTGATGGTGATGTGGATCCCGAATGGGCAGAAAATCTTAATTCTGTGCTGGACGACAACAAGTTACTCACTCTTCCCAACGGTGAGCGTATCCAGATTCCACCCAATGTCAGGATTATGTTCGAAGTGGAGACCCTCAAATACGCCACACTGGCTACTGTCTCACGATGTGGTATGGTCTGGTTCAGCGAGGAAATTATCTCATACAGGATGCTATTCCATCACTATCTCTGCAGACTCCGACAGGATGATTATGATACTATACCGAAGGTGTCTGATGACGAGGACAAGAAGAAGGAGAAGGCCCAGCAATAGCAACAACAGGTGAGCAACCCCATCCGAGATGTGAGGAACCGTTGTGTTGAGGTCATCGAATACTTCTTTGAAGGAGATAACAGTTTCGCTTCTCAGGCGATCGAACTGGCTTCCTCAATGCAGCACGTCATGGAATTTACCAAGATCAGGGTTATAGAGGCAACCTTCGCACTCATCCGAAAGGGTATCTCCAATGTCTTGGAGTACAATGAAAGCCATCCCGAGCTGTCGATTGATGATGAGGTGCTCATTAAGTACATGAGAAAATGGACTCTTCAAGCTTTCATGTGGGGTGTAGCAGGTTCCATGACTCTCCTACGTCGTGGGGACTACTCCAAAGCAATTGCAGCAATCATCCCAAGAGACGTTAGCTTACCACCTCAATTGGGCGCTGTTGAAGGCGCTGCAGGAGTTCCATACATTCTCATCGATTTCGAAGTGAAGATTGAGGACGGTGAATGGTCACTCTGGAAAAAGAAAGTGCCTACTATTGAGATTGACCCACAGCGAGTCACCGATGCTGACTTGATCATCACAACTGTGGATACTCTCCGCCATCAGGAAATTCTTTGCTCTTGGCTCTCTGAACACCGACCATTTATTCTGTGTGGACCTCCCGGTTCTGGTAAGACGATGACTTTGATGTCAACATTGAAATCCCTTCCAGAATTTGAAATGATCTTCGTCAACTTCAGCTCTTCGACATCACCTGCACTCATCATGAAGCAATTCGACCATTACTGCGAATACGTCAAGACAGTTGCTGGTATTATTCTTCGACCGAAGCAACCTAACAAGTGGTTGGTCGTGTTCTGTGACGAAATTAATCTCCCCGATACTGACAAATACGCAACCATGACTGTGATTACGTTCCTGAGGCAGCTCACCGAACAACATGGGTTCTGGCGAACTAGTGACCGCCAGTGGGTGTCTCTCGAAAGGATTCAGTTTGTGGGTGCTTGCAACCCTCCAACAGATATCGGTCGTAAACCACTTTCTCCAAGATTCTTGAGACACTGCCCGCTCATTTTGGTGGATTTCCCCGGCTTTGACTCCCTCAAACAGATCTTCGGAACCTTTAACAAAGCCATGCTCAAGCGAAACCTTTCCCTCAGAGGCTTCGCCGACTGTCTCACCCTTGCTATGATTGAGTTCTATGCACAATCCCAACAGCACTTTACATCTGATATCCAACCCCACTACATCTACTCGCCTCGTGAACTCACCCGCTGGAAGTATGCCCTAAATGAAGCCATCGACAACATGGACACTATCGAAGATTTGGTGAGGCTCTGGTCTCACGAAGCCATGCGTCTGTTCCAGGATCGTCTAGTTCAGGAAGACGAGAAACAGTGGTGCGACAAACTCATAGACGAGGTTGCCCTGCGTAACTTCCCCAATGTCAACACAACCTGCTTAGAGCGTCCCGTGCTTTTCAGTAACTTCTTCAAGAAGAACTACGTATCTGTGGAGCGAAACGAGTTGCGTAAGCACGTCGAGGGGAGATTGCGCTCCTTCTACGAATAGCAACTCAACGTGCCAATTGTAGTGTTCGACGAAGTTCTGGAACATATCCTGCGTATTGATCGAGTGCTTCGCCAACCACTGGGTCACTGTTTGCTGGTAGGCTCTTCAGGTGTGGGTAAGACCACTCTTTCCAGGTTTGTTTCTTGGATTAATGGCATCAGCGTATTCCAGATCAAGGCAGGTCGTAACTACAGCTTAAGTGATTTCGATGAGGATCTCCGAAGTGTAATGAAGCGTGCTGGTGTGAAGAACGAGAAGATATGTTTCATCTTCGACGAAAGCAACTGTCTCTCACCAGCTTTCCTAGAGAAGATGAATGCACTGCTGGCAAGTGGAGAAATTCCAGGTCTCTTTGAAGGTGAATAATACCTTGCACTGATCAACCAGTTCAAGGAAGCTGCTATGCACAACAAGATGATGGATGCCGATGACCAGCTCTACCGAAACTTCATTAAGAATGTTCAGAGAAATCTCCATGTAGTCTTCACCATGAATCCCAACAACCCAGACTTCTCAAACCGAACGGCCTCCTCGCCAGCCCTGTTTAATCGATGTGTTATTGACTGGTTCGGTGATTGGTCACAGGAGGGACTCTACCAAGTTGCTAAATAATTCACTCTGACCATCGACCCCATTGAGTCATCGTTCACAACCCCAATCAAAGAAGACGAACTCAGGCATAATGTGGTCATCAACACTATCGTGAATATCCACAACACTGTAGGTGAGCTCAACCACAGACTCTCCAAATCTGCCAAAAAATTCAACTATATCACTCCGCGAGATTTCTTGGACTTTATCAAACAGTTCACCACCCTCTACAACGAAAAGAAGTCACTGCTTGAAGATCAACAGCTCCATCTCAACTCAGGTCTGGACAAACTGAAACAAACCGAGAACCAGGTGTTAGAGATGCAGGGTAGTCTGGATATCAAGAAACTCGAACTCGAGAAGAAAGAGAGAGAGGCCTCCATTAAGATGGGACTTATCGTTACCGAAAAGACCAACGCTAAGGAAAAGGCAGAACTCAGCACCCGACTCAAGGCTGAACTTGATGTCAAACAAAAAGAAATCGCTGAAAATAAGAAGCTTGTCGAGGAAGAGCTATCTGAAGCAGAGCCTGCATTGGAAGCAGCCAAGAAGAGCGTGGAGTCAATCAATCGCGCTGATCTAGAGACCATCCGTGCCTATGCTCGACCACCTGACAAAGTAGAGCTGGCTCTAAAGCCTGTGTACTATATGATCACAAAGGAGTACAATGCCAAGGAACAGGTGAAATGGCCCGCTATCAAGGCGCTTATGGCCAAGGACTTTATCAGCAATATCGTCAATCTCAAGACCAGCGATATTCCACTCAAAGTGAAGAACTACATTCTTCAAACATACATGAATACTCCGGAGTGGAACATCGATGAACTCAAGCGAGCTTCTTCAGCATCCGGTGCCATCGCTGTGTGGGCGATGTCACAAATCAAATACGCTGATATCCTCACCAAAGTTGAACCCTTGAAGAATAAGATCTCCGAGTTGGAGAAGTAGGGAATGTCTATGCAAGCAAAGGCTGAGGAAGTCAGCGCTACAATCCTGATGCTGGAGAAGAAGACCAAACAGCTGGAATTGGAGTATGAATCGCTCATCAAGGAGAAGCAGAACATCCAAACCGATATGGAGCGAGTGGAAGACAAGGTGAGCCGAAGCAAGCGTCTCCTGTACAACTTGGAATCCGAGAAACACCGTTGGGAGGACAGCAGCAAGAATTTCAAGGAACAGTTGGCAACTATGCTCGGAGATGTGTTCTTGTCGAGTGCCTTCCTCAGCTACATTGGTTTCTTCGACCATTACTACCGCAAGCTATTGGTGGGAGCATGGAAGACAACATTGGAGTCCTCAGAGATCAGGTTCCGTAACGATATCTCACTTATTGAGTACCTATCGAGTGCAGGAGAGAGGCTAATATGGAAATCACATAAACTGCCGTCTGACGACTTGTGCACAGAAAACGCTATCATTTTGAAGCGATTCAACCGCTATCCCCTCATCATTGATCCTTCGGGACAGGCGCTGTAATTCATCACCTCCATGCTGAGCTCGAAGAAATACAACCTATCATCCTTCGTGGACGATTCCTTTATGAAGAATTTGGAAACTTCCCTGCGTTTCGGTTTCCCACTCATTGTGCAGGACGTGGAGAAAGTCGATCCCATTCTCAATTCAGTACTCAACAAAGAGATCTATAAGACTGGAGGTCGTGTGCTCATTAGAGTTGGTGACCAATAAATCGATTTCAGCTCCAACTTCTCAATGTACATGATAACTCGTGACAGCAATGCCAGGTTTACACCCGATCTGTGCTCCAGAGTTACCTTTGTTAACTTCACCATTACGCCTTCTTCGCTGGAAGACCAGTGTTTGAATATCTTACTCAAGAACGAACGACCTGATACAGAGGAGAAGCGACTCAATCTCATGAAGCTGCAAGGTGAATACATCGTCAAGCTCAGAGAACTCGAAGATTCCTTGCTGGATGCACTCAACCACGTGCAGGGTTCTATCTTGGAAAGTGAGTCCGTCATCACTACTCTGGAGAAACTGAAGACCGAAGCCAGTAAGGTGACTGAAGAGATGAAGCAGTCCAATGATGTGCTTGCCGAAGTCGAGACCGTCACCAACAGTTACAAACCGCTGGCACAGGCAGCCTCCAAAATCTTCTTCGCGCTGCTAGGCATGTCAAACTTGCACTACCTCTACGAATACTCACTGCAGTTCTTCATGGACACTATCTTTTCTCTGTTGGAAAATGAAGAACGATTGAACAGCATCAGCAAGAAGGAGTTCGATAAACGTAAGGCAATGATCAACCATCTCCTGTTTGAGCGCGTCTTCTTGAGGGTGTGCAACTCCCTGCTCACGAAGGATGTCAACATCTTCGCACTCAAACTCGCCGAAATCAAACTGGAGAAAGAAACCACCGAACTGTTTAGCTACCTATACAAACCGACCATCATCCTCAAAACCAGCCTCAGCAACAACATTCTTGACGGGCACCTCACTGATAACCAGCTGAAGCAGGTCGAGGAACTTATGCACTGCAAGGTATTCGAGGAACTGTTACTGGATATGGAGAAGAATTCAACGCAGTGGAAACAGTTCCTGGAAAGTGCCAACCCAGAATAACATATTCCAGTGGTCGGCGGAAAGGTATCACAGAGCGAGCGTGCGCTCATCAACTGCATCATCATGAAAATCTTCAGGCCGGATAAGTTCAACATCGTTACTCATGGACTGTTGAGGATTGTGCTCGGAGATAAGTGCATTGATGATCAAACACTCGACTTAAAGAAGGTTATTGCTTCCTGCAAGGCTAAGGAGTCTATCCTGCTTAGTAGTGCTCCAGGTTTCGATCCAAGCTTCAAGGTGGAAAGCACCAGCAAGGAACTTAACAATAAACTACTGGCAGTTGCTATCGGAAGCAGCGAAGGGTTCGATCTAGCAGAACGGGCTATCAAGGAAGGAGTCAAACAGGGTCATTGGGTCATGCTGAAGAATGTGCATCTAGCTCCCACTTGGCTCTCAGAGCTCGAAAAGAAGATTCATGGATTGAATCCGCACCCGAACTTCCGTCTGTTCCTCACTGCTGAATTTTCTCCAAAGATTCCCTCCACGCTCATTCGCCAATCCTTCAAGCTCGTGTTTGAGCCACCAGATGGAATCAAAGCCTCTCTGCTGCGCACCTATAAGACGGTGCTCTCCCCCAGCCGCTCCGATAAGCTACCGATGGAAAGGTCACGTTTACATTTCCTTCTAGGTTGGCTGCATGCCGCCATCATCGAGAG
>ERZ724508.990-NODE-990-length-18236-cov-5.902481_pt1 | contig 18236 bp, 30 predicted proteins | sample MGYA00376041_ERZ724508 | MGnify/ENA primary metagenome ERZ724508 (study PRJEB28724, sample SAMN07190887) | wastewater metagenome | isolation source: effluent of sewage treatment plant in Hong Hong | place: USA: Christiansburg, Virginia | collected 2016-03-01 ...
GGTTCCCAATGGTATTTCTACACATCTACACAACCACCTCCATCGGTTCCAGGATAGGCTCGATTCGAGTGGCACTGAGATTGAAGTACCCCATATTGATGGTGGCTAGGAGTGTGAAGATGTTCACCGCTTCGTTGAGGGTTCCCGACAGCCTGTCGATCTTGAGGTTCAGCTCGATCAGTGGTAGTAGCAGTTCAGAATAGTTGTTGGCTATCACCACATGGAAATGCTCGGCCTCGACCTGAAACACCATCATCGAAAGTGTGTCGTCCAGAGATTGTAGAGGTTCGAAGTTGTCCTCGTCATCCTCCTCGACTACTTCCATCACCTCCTATAGTGGTTATTATGCGGTGTGTGCGGTATTCTGCTGTTAGGTGATAACAGAGTACAAACTCAGCAGATCGCGGAGGCTCAACGACAGCCGACAGTTATCGAGTTTGATGTTTAAGCTCTGCATCGTCTTGGGATTGACCTCCTTGAGTTCTTTGACTGTCTCCAATATTATGTTCAGGTCCGGTCGGTTCATGATACTTCTTCGGTTCTCAGCCTTCTGCCGGTAGTGTCGAAGGTTGATTCCGCCAAGGTTGACCTTGAGCACTGATGTAACGGTGGGAACGGCATTACTCGTAGATACTTTCGAATTAGCAGCTTCTTCTGTCGCGTTCTTCTGGAAGTTGGTATCCATATAGACGAGGCAGCTCAGCGTGAGAATGTAGAACTAGCGATTAGCAGCCTCGAGATAGATGTTGATACGAGGAAACTGTACCTCAATCTCCATGCCCAGTGATGGGTTATTGACTTTGATGCCTGGCGTGTCCCTATTCATCTTGAAGAAGCCAGCGAGTTCTAGCAGCTTGTTCTTGTTGCCTATCAGTTCAATCTATTCGAACACCAGCTCAAGGTGTGATTTTGTGCCTGCAGCCATCCGCATCTTCAGAATCTTTCGGTCTCGGTCGGTTCGAACAGTATCCTCCTTCATTTTGAGAAGCTGGAAATCATTGATGATTGGAATCCGATCCTCTTTGAGCAGCTACTTCACACGGAGTTTAAAAAACGCAATTTCGACACTCGACTGCACACCCTGTCTTTTATAGACCACTTCGAAGTTGTCGGTTGTTAGTTCGAACTTCATCCGCTTTGTAAGCAGAATCAGTGAGAGAACGTCGAAGCCAATCGTAATATGTAGCCTGGAGGCTGGGTCGACCTATCTCTTGGGTTTGTACGGTTCCAGCACAAAACCGTCGGTGAAGATGATGTTGTTGAAGATAAACTTCGTCAGCATTGAGAAGGTCTGGCTCGTAAGCTCCAACTGCAGCCTCGGTAGACCAATTGTCATTGACTTGCTCACCAAGTTGTAGTCTAACTTGAACAGAGTTTCCTTCATAATTACCTGCTGCTGGTGGAGCAGGGTGGCAGGTACTGTAATGCACACACTTTTGCTCACCACAGACGCCAACAGCAGATCGACCAACCTTTCCTTGACCACCTTCTTGTACACTACTGTAATCTACCGGTTGCAGATAACCTGCAGGGGAGTCGGGTAGAGAGTCACCTCAGCAGGGCGGCACGTAATCTTGACAGTGAGTCCTTATTCCTTTTAATGCTCAATGGGAGGCTTGTTTCCGTTCAGAAAGTTGAGAAGCAAATCGAGCTGAGTGAGCACATAGTCGAGTATACGCATGGTGACTTCCATCATAAACACAGCCTTGAGGGTGGTGAGTACGATCTCCATATCAACGAAACTGAGCTTGGTCTGATAGATGAGCCTCGGCTCTCCCACGAAGCGCGTATACGGGTAGCTGCTCATGTCATAGATCTCCATGAGCCCTTCGAAGGTAATTCCGTTGTCGATCGATACCACAAAATTGCTGAGTGCCACCTTGGCAAACTTATTATGATCGCCAACCACGAAGAACACATCAGAGCGTTTGATAACTATGCTGATTTCAGTGCGAGACTCTTTCGTTACTGGCTTCATCTCAGTTTCGGAATGTTTCTGGGCAGGAAAGTACTTCTTATGGGTTGCATTGAGCTCCTCCATAATAGCTTCTGAATAGTTTAGCACAAGGTCTCCAGCTTCGACTGTAAGTGATGTGACACTAGCTTTCTGAAGAAAGCTCACTGAGAGCTCCTGAGACTGCAGGATGGGCTCGGAATGTTGGTTGATTTCGATATTGACTTTCAGGAGGAGCCTGGTTTCACCGCTTCTGAGCATCACCTTCCCGAAGAGCACGTTGAGTGCGATAGTGTAGGCCCTGTGCAGCTAGAACTGCACCTCAGCAGCAGTATTCTGCAGCAACACTGTCAGTGGTTTTTAGTCTTCCTGGGCACTTTTAAGATCTTCATAGAGGTACAGCATCTGCTTAAATTCTTTACTTGTCGAGAAGACCAGTTCACTATCGTCGGCCATCACTGCTGTTCTCTTGGCTGAGTTCATACTGACAATGCCTGACTTAGCAGCCAGCCGATACTACTTTTCTGGATGCTCAACCAGCCTGTCAGCTGGAAACAGCATGAGGTTGTTGCCATCAATGGTGTAGTAGTAGGATTGTAAGGGTCCCTTCCGATAACTATGCTTGACCAGCCCAATCTTCTGGCAGTTGTAGACCTGGAAGGTACGTGTCTTAAAGTAGTCTGTAAAGGCTTTGACTAGCTTCCTCATCTTCTCACCTATCAGTAAAAAACGGTCAAGAACTCCGAAGTTGCACTTGAATCGGGTATCCCTCACAATCAGGATAGTTTACTTTCCACGCACTAGCTACAATCCGATATCCACGCCATCCAAGACTCTGAGCTCCTCCTAATTGATGAAGAATTTGTGATCGACTGCGATCCTGCATTTCAGCACATGGTTGACCATGCCAAGGTCAAGCCGCCGGATTATCAGGTAGTTGAGGATTCTCTGCTTCTCCACCCGCATTTCAAGTTCCACCATCGCCTCAACAATGCAAATATTCACCAATGGCGGCGCTTTGCTCTACTTGCTGGGAACTGACAACCGTTAACTGCGGAGTGTAACTTGCTTTGGAAACAGTTTGTAGTAGGTCTTGACCAGTCTCATCACTACTTCATGGTTGAGGTTAAGCTTAAAGTTTTGGGCGAGCAGGCTGATATCCAGCTGGTTGAGTTGCTGCTGGCTGCGAAAGGCAACAATCTCTCGATCATCTGCTCTTCTGTTCAGCACTTCTATCTGGTTGAAACGAATCTGCATGGATACCAACTTGGCCTCAGTTATAGTCGTTCTCGAGAAGTTGCGAGACTACACTGCAAAGGAACATTCGCTCACCTCGCCAGTGAGGGTATCCTTGCTCATAACCACTCGCAGTTCGATATTGCTGATATTCAATGTGTATCGGCCTCTCTCAAACAAAGGGAGACTCTACTCTTGGCTACCCGATAAGGCAACGTCCTTGAGTGTAGGATCTTCGATGATCCAACGCTGCAGTAGATCGATAGGCATACGAAACACTAGCGAAGTGAACTTCTTGTTGGTTGTTAGCATCTGTACATTATACTTCTTTTAGCCGAGCATCCCCAGAAATTTGTTCCTCTGAACCCTCTCCAGTGCCATCCGAATATGGTAGCGAAGTAGCTCCTGCGCCCATCCCGCCTCGTTCTTGTATGGTCGGATCAACGGTTAGCGTTGATTGGGCTTCGCAAGTGGATCCAACTTGCGGAGGAACTTGGGTACTTCTGCCGTGTCGACTGTCAGTTTGAGCACTGGGATGTTGAGATTGATTCGTATGTCATTGATATCCTCCTTATCGTAGAACTCGCCTTAACCCATTACCATGGTGCTGAGAATGTCGTGCCTCGCTTTACTCTCAGTTTCGTTGTAAGCTTCTAGTTCAATACGAACCAGCTTATGGATCTTCCGGCTATCGCTGGAGGTTGAAACGGAACCCAACTCAAAGGTCTTTAGGAGAAAGTGCAGGTTATATGTCTTTTCCTCTCTCAAGATAAAGTCCACCTTGCTGATCTCGAGCTGCAGGTTGTTCACCACAACAGCCAGCAGCTTTTTCTTGATGATGCGACTGATGGAGCCTTCGGCTCTACCCTCAATCATCTTCTTGATCTCCTCCTCCACCACTCGAAGCTTGTCTCTGATGATTTAGTGCTTATTGCGCAACTTATTTACCAGTTCGCCCTCGACCACAACATTCTTCATCCGCAGCACAAGTTTCTCAGTGAGAAGGTGCTTCCAGTTTATCAGCAGCTCGAGCTGACCGACCGAAGCTCTGTGGAGCTGCAACATACTGTTTGGTTGACTCATCTTATCAGTGTCCAATTGCAGGTTCTACAGAAGCAGCCTGCCTTGCTACAGGTGCAGCCTCAACTGCTGCTCGTCGACCCCGATACACATTTTGCTAAGCAGCCCCACCAACAGCTTCTTCAGGAGCTTGCCCAGGAGGGCGTGCAGCATTACACCTCTAAAACTATCCGATAAACTTATCACAGGTTCAGCATACGGTCCAGCCGAGTTCGCAGAAGCAGCGATTCAGAGTGTTGGCGGTACAGCTTCAGTGCCTACTCGTTATAGAGCTTTGCCTGCTTGATATTGCTCTGTCGGTAGTACCAAATCGAAAGGTTGTAGGCGCAGTCAAAAGCACCCGAGAACTTGAAGCTTCGTTCGGCAAGAGCAATGGCAGACTCTAGGTTGCCCTTTCTCGCTTCCAACACTGCCATGTTGTTTATTGCCTATGCGTGTTCCGGTTAGTAGTTGACGGCCAACCGGAAGCACCTTCCGGCGAGATCGATATTCCCGAGATGAATGTACAGAGTTCCAACGTTGTACCAAACATCACTGAGGTACTACGTCTGGCCGTTGCAGGCTGCCATTGCCCTTTCGAAGCACGAGTAGAACAGATCATATTTGCTGCTGAAGAAGCAGCAGAGTGCGAGGTTGTTCCATACCTCCGGTGAGGTCATGCCCAGTTGGATGAGACGTTGGTACATGCGCGAGGAAATCTCTGGCTGGTCCTGATAGAAGTAATAGGCTGCAATATTGGCAACCCCCTCGATGTTGCAGTTTTCTAGTGCAAGCACGTTCTTATAGCTCTCCACGGAGTGTTCGATGTAGTTTATCTCGTCATAGATCCTTCCAATGTTGACGAAGAGGAGTACCTACTTGGGATGCACACGCAACCCCTCCTCAAGTATCTCAATTGACCTTTGCACCTGATCTTCCTTCTGGTAGATCCGGCTCAGGTACAAATATGACTCTACATTGTTGTTATGCCTGACTGAGGAGAGCAGCTGCTTCTCCGCGTCTTTGAGCATTCCGAGGTGGTAGTAACACTTCCCAAGGGCTAACTTCCACCATGGGTCTTTTAAGTCAGCAGCGTTTGTGGCCTCTGCTGCAAGCTACAATGCTCTTTTGAGGTTATGCTCGACGTAGAACAAGTATTTAAAGACTAGTCGAGCCTCTGTCTTCTTCTTTGCTAGGTGCTTGTAATTGATCTTCTCCGATTCAAAAAACCTGTCGCCTGCTTGGGCAAGTGAAGCTGTGCTCAAACGTAGTGCTCTTCCGCTGGATGTCATTGGCATGCCTGCACGTGTTCGCAGTTTCTGTTGTTCATTGTTTGCGCCACCACCTCTAGACATCTGTTTGCTTGTCCCCGGTCGGACGAAGCCTGTTGCAATTCTACCTGTGCGGCTCGTTGGTCGAGCAATTGGGTTGGCAGTATTGGTAGCATTAAACGACGTCCCCACACGTGCAAACGTATTCTGTTGCTTATCGTTCATGAGCAGGTCAGCTACTGTCTACTCCTCGACTTCTAGTTCATCAATTTAATTTTCTCTGACAAGGCAGGAACATTTGAGCATCCATGCCGACTACACCTAGCAAATACCATACCTCATCTCGACTGTTCTTGGCTAGCAGCTCATCACAGAGTTTAATGCACTACGGAAACTTCCGCCGTTGGTAGCGCGAATGGGCAATTATCAGCTCCATACACAATTCAATTACATATTGTCATTTGTGATGCCTGTTGTAGTTTGCTCGGAGGAAATCCATTCGGTGGTCAGATTCCTAGTCGCTGCTCCATCTCTCGAAGGTGTCCTCATTGACCTTTTTCAAGGGAGCCTCATGCAGAACTGACTCTCGCGGTAGTGATGGGTATCGTTATGTTATCTTTATCGGCTGCTACTATCTGTAGCGTTTGAACCGTTCATTGAAGACTTCGGCTTCGGCGTGAACGATATCTTTGCGGTTGAGCTTTCGCTTGAAAAATGTTGAGCTTAGCTCCTTCTGGCGGATCATCATGGGTTGTTAGAAGTCTTCCGGGAAGCAGCATTACTGATCGTTGTGCAGGTCTTCCTCATTATCAAATTTATTCATAATTGGTCTTCCCACCTTCGGTAGACGCGTTAAAGTCATCGATTGTTGCTTCGTGCTCATCGATGGTCTCTCGGGAGGCTGTCCCTACTTGTTGTTTGCCTTGGGAGTTCCCACCGCTATATTTTCCTGTGCGTTATTCATCGATGTGCGATACTTCTTTAATGGGCCGACAATAGCCTACTCCTTTTGGCTGCCGTGCTTCATTTTCCACAGGTCAACCGTCTGGTATCGGCTTGTTAGCTTCTTTGTATGCTTAAATGTCCAGCGTTATGCTCGCACCTCTGGTTAATCAGCTAATCCGGTCGGATGCAACAACGGCTTGCTTGCCTGCATCAGTTGTGAGTGTTGCTTGGTATGGCGATGTGCTTGCAATACCGTTGTGAGCTGGTTGGTTCGGTACTGTTGGTGAATGCTATCGGCAGAATTGGCAGCCTTAAGCCTGCTCTGTAATATCATTAATCATCATTAGCCGAGCAAGCAACCACAGCATCCAATAATATTTGATATTAAAATATAATGGCGGAGGCCGGCAACTGCAGGCAATCCACACTGCTCTCCACGAAGGAAAGCAGGGAGCGCAATCGTTCGGGAGAAAGAGTGAGCCCACACTCAATCGACGCCAAGAGTCAAGATATGATACTGAGTAGGCTGCAACGTGGTGGACTACCACTAAGTATTAGCCATCTCGCTCTGAGCAAGCACGGCAAGTCTTTGAGTATCTGCACCAACGAACTCGGCGAGAAGAAGTCAACGCTGGAGACTCCTGCCTTCAGCCAACGGGACAGCAACACTCCAAAAATAGATCTACCCGATGAAGTCTTGCTACCGATTCATCGGCAATCACAGATAAGCAACAAGCAAGTTTACTAACTACTGGAATCCATTAAGATCATGCCTGCTCGCAATGGAAAGAAGGAGCAGTTAGTGCGTACAATACGGGAGGGGTTGGTTCATCTACAAGATTAACCCGAACTGCGTCCGTAAGTATAATCGATGGAGGGCATCCTCACCAAGATTGAGTGCAAGCTCAAGAACGAGCCATACAACAGTGCTACAAGCATTCGTAAGTAGCAACCACCACTGTCCCTTTCGGAGATCTCTCCAATAAGGAAGCTGAGCCCACCGAAATCCAGTAAGGTCCTGTATACGAACCTCAACCTCCAAATGTTTTGTGAGGATGGCTGCAAGGAATCATCAGCGAATAGACCAATGTAAGAGCAACATTCCAACGTGGACAATATCTAGTACTATAAGATCATGCACATGCTTGGCTAGAAGTATGAGATTACACCCAAGAAGAGCGAGAGATGCAGCTAACGTCGCAGATAATCAACCGACCGGAAGGAGGATCTGAGCGAGAGCATCCGCATTTCCCAACTCAATCTGTAGCTGGAGATGCTGGAAAATATGCTGCAGAGCAAACGCAAGCTCACCTCTGCATCGAAGCCGCCGTCGGCACAAAGCAAAAGTGTTCGGGATCTTTTGAGTATGAAGCGAAAGACTTTGAATTTGAAGGAAAACTCTAATGTACAGTCCCGGATGAGCGGCCGGAAGCTCAGCCGTGCCTACTACTGATACTTTATGTGTGTGTATTTGCCAAACAGATCAACCAAAAAATTCGTGGGGTTTGTCGCTATTATCCTTCGCCCGCAGCTCCTTGTACTTATTGTAAGCCAGTGCTATGAACACCAGTAATGCCACCATCTCGCCAATCGAAATCCAGAATTGTAGGTCTTGAAGCACGTCAATGCAGGACTGACCCAGCCTGTAATGAATGTGTCTGAGTGGACCCAACATTACTTCTGCACTGATCGAAAGGTAAGACAGATGTTGAAGTAAAGCAGTATCGTGGTGATGAACAGATAGGCTACAAGTGTGCAGTAGTTGAGGTACACCATCCCTGATCGGTATGTTAGAATCGACAGGCACTCCAGGATGAAATACCAAGTGGAGATGGGCCTGAGCATCCTCACAGTGAGGGGAACCACTAGATAGGAGAAGTCCAGCAACGGTGGAAACGGTTGCATGAGTAGTACAGTGAGGCGATTAATGCAAACGATGACATTATTAATAATCGTGAGTTGATGCTGGTCAGGGGATTACTTGGTCGGAGACTGATTCATAGTATCAGCGGAAGGTTCGGGTTTGCCGAAGCAAACAAACTCGCCAAGCAACAAAATAATAAACAGGCGGTTGCAAAGAAGCCAACGAACATGGCGAGTCAGGTACGTAGCTCACTGACCACAGGAAGTACTTGACCTCGCTCAGGAAAAGTTACCATTTGGTCAGGATATCCCTGAACAACAGTTACTCACAGCCGAAGAGATGAAGTACCAAACCAAATTGCTACGTAGGAACTTTGGTGAGTTGGAGAAGAAGCTCAGTGACTTTCAGAAGTATCAGTTGATTGAAGTGGCAGATCACATTCTTGAGCTGAAATTTCCAGCATTTTTGCATTACCTTGTTCGCAACGAACCGGAGGTTCGGGAGGTCTTCGCCGATAAGGAGCTGCACGCTGCAGATACCAAGTATTGCAATAACAAAATGCAGAGTCTTTGTGGAAAAGTTGAGGAAGCCATAGATTAAGCCTGTGGAGATCAAACCTCTCGCAGCAAAGAAGGAAGCAGTCAAAGCAGCACCTCCAAAAGAGGATAAGTCAAAACCGCAGGCAGGAAAGCCACCCGCAGATAAGGCACAAAAAGGAGGAAAGAAATGATTCCTACTGTATCATTGACAGTTCGATTAAATGGTTAGTTTGGCGACAGAGGAAGCACCAGTACAACCTGAATGCTCCACTTGTGGAGTTAGCCATTTGTATACGTTCAGCCTTTTAAATATGCTGAAGATGGTTTTATGCTACAGCAATAAACGTTCCACGTGAATCCACAAAGCTTGACGAACAAATACTGTCATTACTACTCCTGCTCAGTAGTAGCATCCTGGTCCCATTGGTCCCATGGGCCCGCAGCCAGGACCCATCATCCCAGGACCCATCATCCCAGGGCCCATCATTCCAGGGCCCATCATTCCTGGACCCATCATTCCTGGACCATACATTCCTGGGCCATACATCCCTGGACCATACATCCCTGGTCCTGACATTCCGCAACACGGATCGTAGTAAGGTCCTCCCATGCAGCCTCCCATTTTAAATTATCTTTTATTTGAAGATTTGGAAACCCGTAGATTTATAGACTGCTGAAAAGTTATTCTTAATCTGCAGGACAACGACTTCCGACCTGTGTGAGACGATTAACAAAATCTTAAGATCTTCGTCAGTGTGCGCCTTTACTCCCAATGTTCGCGCGACTGATAAAATTATTATTAAAATGTCGGAATTTCGAAAGGTATTCTGCGTGTACCATCCCGAGGAGTTCATCACCAACTTCTGCAAAGACAGTACCTTTCTCATGAGATGTAGAAAACTGTTTAATGCCGCTCTGCCCCTCTTGCATAGGTTCTCACAATGACTACCACGATAAGAATGGCTTTCGCGCTAACTACCTCAACATCTTCGATTCCCTCGCGGAAGCCCAAACCCTCATTTACGACACTCTTGTCAATCTTGAGCAAGACAAGAAGCGCAACGATGAAGTCATCTACCGCATTCACAACCTGCCCATGCTGATCCATGAGAAGGTTGTGATGGCGAAGAACATGGCCTACAATGCATTAGAGAAAGCGTTTGAGTAGTTGGAGAAGGAGCTACTCTATACTATGGATAAACGGCATTAATAGGTGGGAGTGTTCTCATTATCGCGAGCAGAAAAGCATCAGGCGCAGCTGGTAGAAGGCGTAGCCGACCTTTACGAGATGACTCAAAACCTGAAGACATAACGGTGCCTGTCCAGCATGATCAAGTACTATAGCTAAAGCCAGGCGGAGCTCACAGCACTTCATAACCAAATAGCAGCAGCACTATACGTATTGATTGGAGCTATGCAGGTTAACTAAGGTTACACACCGGGGATCGATGTTTGTGAGGATGCAATCGGCAGCATGACTGGACTCGTCACCAGATTCGTTCAGCTTAGTTTTAGCTTTCCCAACCAAATTGAGGCTTTTAAGGATACCAGTAAGCTTGTGGGAGCAAGCCAACTTCGCAAAACTGCACCCATCCCACCCACAATCATTCAAAGAACAGCTCCTCAGTCAATACTGAGATCAACCCCATCCTCCCACCAATCTGCCGTTCAGCATTTACCCGGGAATCCCACCACTTCACAGATAAAGCCGCCACCCACAGTGCTCATGGGTTCGTCGCATCAGCAGAACAGCAGCAACGCACGCAGCAAGACCCCCACACGATCCTTCAACGACACCACAACCTCCCCGAAGAAGTACAACTACTTGGGTAACACCAACTACGATGAGTAATTCGAGAACCTGAGCCGGAAGGTTCGATAGATGCGGAAGTAGAACGAGATGCTGTCGAAGGCTTTGAAGAACTTCTGACTTTGGTGATTTTCTCGTCGATAAACTATATGAGCGAGGAATTGGAAGCTTTTATCGAAGTGAAGGTTGACATCCGCCACGTACGTTACTGCTAAGCCAGAAAAAATACAGAAAGGCCTTCGCAAGCATTGATAGGTTGGTGGATAAGCAACCGCACTTCTATGCGAAAGAAGCTGTGCCGTTGTTGCTGCTGCAGGTTGGTCTCGTGGGGAAGTTGCTCATCAAAAATGTATTCAAACGCTAGCCGTATGAGTTTGGGTTCATCCGGACGCTCATGTGGCGTATGCTCAGGAACCTCGCAGTGTTGGAGCAGTTGCTGCTGGAGTATTCCAAGCCCGAGATAAGTGTGCAGGTATTGCTCAAACAGGATACCGGTGGGTAGGGTATCGACCAGGAGGTGGCGTTTCTGCTCGAAAAGATCACGGTATAGACGGAATCGACTAAATTCAACTCACACATCCATGGCTACATGGAGATGTTTCTGTTCGGATGCCTCTCGCTTTGTCTTTCCTTCAAGCAGTATAGTCGTTGGAGGGAGTCTTTCCGTTGCATACAACTTGCATATGACCTTTCCGTAAGTCTCAAAGACATCAAAGTACGAAATCACTAATTTAGAACTGCAGGGTTCTATAACGCATTGTTGAGGTCAAGCTGCAGTATGCTGCGTTCCTCAACGAACTGAAGGAACACCAAAGGGCTCTCCAGGTCACCGACGAGGTGCTGCTCCACGTCGTTGATCTATTCTGCCTGAAGTACAGCTACAGGGAGATACGCAATCGCAATCGTCACTACAAACATGAGAAACTCTGGAAACAAGTGATGGTATCGCTCTGTCTCAACCTGGATAGCTGGATGTTAGTGGGCAACTACAACCGAGTCTACGAAACTATGGGGTTTTTGGAATGGGTACTCCAGCAAAGCAACATCGACAGCTACGCATTTAAGAAATGTGTGCATATCCTCACCGAAGCCCCAAGCAAACAGATCGAGAAGTACTTCGAGCAGGCTGAGGAACTCAAGTGTTTCTGCAAACTGTACTTCGAGCAGCTGTGTAAGTCCACTCGAAAGGAGACTCAACCGTCCCTGGTGAACTTCTTCAGTGAGCTCATGTACACCCGTTACAAGTAACAGCGGTTGGATCGTAAAGTGATTGCATTGTACCAGCCAAACGATAAGCAGAAGCTGCAGAAACATCAGCAATACCGCCGAAACAAACACAGCTGCAATGTGGTGAGCAACCAGCTGGAGTAGGATGAGTGCATGACAGCCATGGAGGAGGACTTATTTCAGGGTGTTCGCAACCACGATGTGTTGAGGGAATCATACAAATCAAACACCAAAATAGCAGTGTCAAGCCACCAAAATCCAGTGAACTTCCTTCATGAACTTGAGCAACCAAGGGCAAGACACACACCCAGCCAGCATTCAGTGGTGAGTGCAACGGTGTGGTAGGATGGTGACATTACCCGCGCCGACGAAATATTCTTTCGAAGGTATGTTAATCAGCGCTCAGGGCTTGTTATTTCACAAAAGCGGTAGCATCCGCCGTTGAGGGACGACCGCGACAAAAAGCATTTTGGGTTCGTCAAGAAGCAATTTAAGATGCGTAATAAAGAGAATCTCGAGGATCGGTCTTCCAGTTTCCTCAACCTTACAGAGGAAAAGCGAAGGATAAAGCAAGAGGGTGAATTTATTTTTTCTTTGGAGCAGCGTCCACCAAACCCTTCGCAGGATAACTACGTAAAGAAGGATGAACACGGGTTGGAGGTGCCGTTGACTGGTATCAAGCTATTCGTGGAGATAATCCTGCAAAACCGGACGGTGCTAGCTCTGAATAAACTCTACGAGAAGCACGAGCAGGTTAAAAAGAAACGGTAGAGTGAATTTAAATTGAAGAAAAAGAATGAGGAGAAAGAGCGGTTGCGTCAACTCTATCGGCTGGAGGAGAACGAGGAAACTTTCCTGCGAATGAGCAACTTCAGTAGTAAACGACGAGCAAAGGTCTACCGACAATCTCCTCTTTCGGAGAAGGTCCGTCAACATGTAAGTCCGAATAATCGCACACAACAGCTCGCCAGCCTCACCAAACAAATTGCCCATGAAAATTAGAAGAGCCAGCTCATCATTAAAAAGTTCTCCTAGAAGATTCAATAACAGCTCAGGGAGGATTGTCATAATCCACCGCGAAAGTTACGAAGAGGTTGTATGCTTGATGAGCGCTTTGGAAACCTCCGCCAAAGCATAGCTAGGTAGCGGTTGGGCGGCACTGCCTAAGCTAGGAACATTCAGTGACAGCTTCATATATTAATTTTTGAATTGATGGCGGAGAACGAGCCTGCAGAACGCCATAGTGAGCATTGGTCTGAGGGCGAGGATGAAAGTAACGACACTTCGAACCCATCAGTGAACAGCGAGGAACTGCGAAACCGCATTGCTCTAACCAACGCACAATTGCATGAACTCAGCAAAGACGACGGTATCACTTCGTTGTTAGCTCAGCTAAGTTCTTCGAAGCCGTTCGGCACAACAATGACAAGGCAGTTGAGTGCATAACTGCTGGTAATTCCAAGGAAGGGTTGGCCTATCTCACTGAGGCTGAACGCTACCTGGAGGTACCCATGGTTATGCCATTCAGTATGGAGCCTGCTGCGGGAAGGTCATCGACCGTAACCTCATTATCTGCGTGCTGCATAACGAAGCAGCAGCCTACCAGCGCATCTGGGCTATCGAAAAATGTTCGAAGTACATCGAGGCAACCATCTACAACATCGAGACCTCACTAGATAAGGATGCCGATGTGTATTCTAGGGTTACCTTCACCGAGCCATCGCTCAAAGGCAAGTAGCTGTAGTTGGTGTGTTCGGTAATTAAACGAAAACAAACGCTTGTGCAGTACCATCTTCAGTACTGCGCGCTTATGAGTCAGCTCAAGAATCATGTGTTGGCGCTCAGCTCATCGTTCAAGGCTATGGCCCTCATGAAAGAACTCTTCGGAACGTATTACAAGTACTTCAAGAGTTATGCTACGGAAGAACGAAACAATCTTACAGTGTATGGCAAGAAGCTCAAGCTCTTCAAAGAGCTGGCAAGCTACAGGCAGGACATCCAGCTGCCCAGCTACGCGAGTATTCTCAAGCGTGTTCGTTGGGTGCTCAAGGAATGGCGGGTCAACAAAAACAGCTCAACCGATAACGAGGAGGTGCAGAATTGGGTTAAGACCTATTCAATAGGCAACGCAATGCAGATGGAGGCCTACGTGTATACCGAGGCCGAGGCTCACATAAATTTCAAGAAGGAGTTCGAACTGGAATCCATTATTCGCAAGGTGTTGCTGTTCGCCATCAGCTACTTTACGGTTGCCACCGAAATCCGTCTCAACGAGGTGGATAAGTTTCAGAATAATGAGTAGGAGAAGCGCCGATCTGAGGATTTCCAGCGTTCCGAGCTGTACCACCTCACGAGCATTAAGATCTTCGCCTCGTTTGTGCCATACGAAAGCATGTTCATCAAGCACGTACTGCATAGCTACAGCAACCACTACAAACCCGAACTCACCACTGATGAGGTTTCTTTCATCGCTGACGATCAACTGGATGATGGGCAGATGCAGACTGCGGCTGCGGCAGTGGCTGCCGGGCAGAGTATGCTCAACAGCCAGCAATCCTATAAGCCACAGGAGTCACCTGTGTCTGAGCAGGTGGTTCAGCACGCCATGCCAATTAACATTCCATAGCCACCACCGTTCAAGCCTATCAGTGTCCATCATCACCGACATCCTGAACCGCAGACTCAACCTACACCGCAACAACCCACACCTCAACATCCCCACCCACTGCAGCAGCCTCAATTATACGTGACTGCTCCACTGAGTCATCAATCATCATCGCACTCCAACCACTCACATCCAATACAGGATAATTTGAGTTCCCCGATAGATACCCATACAGACAATAATCAGCAGTATGACCAGGAAGAAGAACAACAGCACATCCGATCATTGAATAACCAGCCAGTCAAAAGGTCGAAGAAAAAACTAATCCAGCCTTTAAATTTGCTGAAGGTTGAGCACCAAATTACTGACGAAGGCCGCAAGAACAGCCATCGACCGATGTCAACAAAAAGCAACACAAAGGCTACAGGAAGGAAAATTCTCAGTCCTCGAGTAGGCAAACCAACAAAGAATACTGATGTACGAGGTTAGTACTACTGTGGGGAGAGGTCAGCAACCAAGAGGAAGAAGAACCCCGAAAAGAAATAGCGTCCGAGTGGCGATCGTACAAGCAGATCGGTGCGCCCGAAGCTTGTGACAGAGGTAGAGCCAATCCGGCCAATCCCTAGAGGAAAATCTCGGGGAAAGGAAGTCCCTCGGAGTAAGGTTGGCTCAAAATCTCAAAAGCCTCTAAAGCGCAAGGAGATTCATCAGCCCGAATTCGAACCGTTAGTAGAGGACGGTTACTTCATTCGCAAACCCAACAAACCAAAGAATTCAATAAAACCAAAGAACATCGCTTCGAGCAAGAAGCGGCTCTGACCAGCATCACTTATTCGTTCGTTACAAACTTTCTTTTATCGACGATCGGCAACCAAGTGAGCGGACTTCGCCAGTTATCTTCGGTGCGCCTGTTAGCAAAGATAAATTATCGTTAATTTGAATGAAGAATAAATCCAAACAGGCTCTCATCTCCCAGGAAAACTACCCCAGCAAGCAGCTTCCCAGCAAGAAGCTTGGTGAAAAGTAGGTTAGGTTGCAGCCCAATCGCGCCTTTGGTGTGGACCTCACCCAGTTACACACTAACAGTACTTCCCAGGTGGTGCTGAAGGTGCCACTGCCAGTGGTAACCCAGCCTCCCCAGCTTCCAGAGATGGAGTACTACTGGGACATCGTTCGATACCTTAGTAGCACGCAAGTATTGCTTGTTTCTATGTAGGGACGATTTAGCATTTTCACGAACAACATCAGATCCAGGATCGCGCTCAAGAGCCGAACAACCATAGTCAGCTTTATGCAAGATATATGTGCACACTTCGCCGAGCGAAAGGAGACTCTGTTCATGGCTGTCTACCTCTTCGATCGGTACATCAGCGAAGTTGCTCTCAAGGAATCTAGCCTCGTCATCTATGCGTTCGCATGTCTGCATATCGCGATGAAGTACGAAGAGATTTATCCGCCTCGATTGGGCGAATACGCGCTGGACGTCGAACCAAAAGAAATTATTCTGGCAGAAAGTTGTATTCTGAAGTATCTCAACTTTGATCTCACTTACGAAGGGCCATTTCGATACTTGGAGATGTGGGGAGATCTGCTCGAACTGTCGAAGGAGGACTGTGAGGCTGTTGAGATATTGCTTACGATGTGCCTGTCGGATGAACATTGGGGCCGGCAACCCGCTTCTGTTCTTGCTGCTGCCAGCATCGGACTCTTCAGCAAGCTTGCGAAGCTCGATATCAAGCTCACCAAACTCTTCGAGCATATAGACCAAGCCGCCTACCAATTATGTTTGAGGGAAATGACCACTACCATCAACGACAACCCAGAGACTTTCAAAAACACATGCATGAGGTCGACTTCGGAGAAATGGATGCGCCTTTTCAGCTGAATGACCTCCAATTTGTGTTGCTGCCTTTTACTATCCCAAACTCATCATAGGTTGGATTGCTCGCGGATCTTTCTGGCCAGACCCTTCAGTTCCTGGTTCTTTCCATTTTCAGCCTCCTGGAGGTTCTTCAGGTACGGTCTCACGCTTTCAGTGTCGTACTTGTCGGCTCCATTCAGCATGACGAAAGCCTTCATGGCGAGAATCAAAGTTTCCTCTTTCTTGAAAGCCGATATGTAGCGTAACACTGTCTTCTTGAGACGACGGATTTGATTGGCATCGAATAGTCCCTCTGACTGGTAATAGGCCACCAGCAAGAACGATAGCATTGATTGAGCTTGCTGTTCATTGGTATCTGGATAGTTGAATGAATTACCTTCGGTATAGACATCGACGAAGAGTTCTGAGAAGGCTTTCCTCATCTTGTGGTTCTTGGTTTCGTAGAACACGTAGTTCGAGTAGCCGGTCTTGTTGTTTGAGGCTATATCCACAATGAATTCCATAACAATTTGGAAGCCCTGAGATCAGCATTCGGATTACCTCAATGTTCTTTGTCTCGAATTCGCTAAAGAGACCCTCGACAACAGCGCTTCGGCGCTGGTGAATTAGAGCTTCAAGCGAGTTGGCGCTGGGTTTCGTGGTCGTAACTGGAGCATCACTGCGGCTATTTGCCTTGCTTAGCTGGACCTGCTCAATTTTCTTCTCATACAGTTCCTTCAACTGAGAGAAATTCTTTCCTTCCTTTTCGATCACTGCCCCCTCCTGGCCTTCTATTTTTCCTTTGATTGCTGTGGTCTCGGCTGGCTTGGTTGTTGAAGAAGATTGAACAACTGGGGGAGGATTGGGTGTAACTGAAACCGTTGGCTTCACCACTTCGGCTACTTTCTCGACAACCTTCTCGACAACCTTCTCAGTCTTGTACATATCATGCTCAGCTTCCTTCTTCACGTCTTTCTGAACTTCCTTTGCGACATCTGCGGCTTTCTTTACCTCAACTTCCTTCTACACTTCCTTTTGCACCTCTTTGACAACATTGACCACATTCTGAGCGACTGTCGTGGGTAGCTTGGTTGGTGAAGGTGGGCTTGTAGTCACTCCTCCCACAGGATCAAATCCTTTCGTCCGAATAGAGTCCAGATCATTATATGCACTTCGACCATAGTTACGGTAGTCCATCAGCCTCTCGATTGCGACTATCCAAGACCACTTCTCGGTTGCGCCTTTGCACCTAAAGTACAGGCCGGTCTCTTCGGAACTCAATTTGAAGGCACAGGTTTCCCTGTCCTCGTAGTGCTTGACGTAGCTTTTGATGGACTTGATGGTGCGAAGGTCGACGATATCGGTAGGATCGACGTAAACTTTACTCTTGAAGGTAAAGAGGTAGTTCTGGGTAAGCACCACCCATCGGTCCCTCCATTCCTTGAGGAATTTGGAGCGCTTGTCAAGCACTCCCTACTTGATCTTATTGGCACGAATTTCGCTGTCAACAAGGCTGTTGTCCATTAGAGCAATGAATAATAATACAGAGTATATGAGAATCTTTGATGACCGCGGCCTGCTTTGACTTCAATCCTCTTTTCTGAAATCTAGTTGTTACGGGTCTATATTTCTGCCATGTCAAAAGTCGAGAGCTTGAATGTGCGGTTTGAGCATCTAAAATGAAACATTGGCTGAGTTACTTTGAGGAATTAAGCCAACATTATTGATGGTATGCTCACTCATCTTATTGTGATGTCGTTTTTGCTGTCATTCCATTGATATTTTCAAGGTGGATTTTGAGCGGTGATTAAGTTAAGGATATGTGATACTGCAGGAGTCATGGTTAATTAAGGTGTGTCTAACTC